>Ga0164243_10001393_pt1 | contig 41113 bp, 39 predicted proteins | sample OricompcompostOP_FD_108781 | JGI IMG/M metagenome (GOLD analysis project Ga0164243, IMG submission 108781) | Organic Plus compost microbial communities from Emeryville, California, USA - Original compost - Organic plus compost (OP) | ecosystem: Engineered > Solid waste > Mixed feedstock >... | reverse complement strand
CGGCGCAGGGCATGGCCATGCTCGGTCTGATGCAGCAGCTTACCCTGCATGGCGCCAGCGTTCGTTTCACAGACGATTCATTCACCGCCAAGGCTCTGGACCATGTGGCCAAGCAGCAGGGCAGAACGCCCGCTGAGCTGATCGCCATGGCAAAGACCGCCATTCCCGCACAGATCTCGCCATTTGTCGGGGCCGACTTCGCGGCTGAAGTGGCCGAGGCGGTTGGCACCTTCCTTGAGAGCCCTGGCTATATCGAGGTGAGTGCCAAGCCCGGGAATCCGCTTCCGTTCGCCATGCTGGCCGCGGCCGCACTGGCCTCTCCCGAAGTGCTGGTGAACCAGATCGGGCTTTCGATCAGGGCAAACGAGTAAATTTCACCGGCCATAACCATGCCGAGCGCCGCCTACGGGCTTTTCCGCCAAGCAATCCTCGCCCGCAAGCAGGTAACCTGCACCTATCGCGGCCGATATCGCGAGGTCTGCCCGCACATCCTCGGCCACACCAAATGCGAGGAGAAAGCCCTTACCTTTCAGTTCGCTGGCGAGAGCAATTCGAAGCTTCCGCCGGGCGGCGAATGGCGCTGCCTTGTCCTTGCGGAGGTGGAGAATATCCGGCTACGCGATGGGCCGTGGCATACCGGCCGCAGTCATCGCAAGACGCAGTCCTGCGTGGAGCTGGTCGACATAGACGTCAACCGCTGACGGCTGTCTGCGACCAGACGCGGGCGCATGTCTCGATGATGGCAATGGCGCCCGCCTTGAGATCATCGAAGGTGAGGATTTCCGCCTCGAGCGGCGGCACGTGGATGAAGCCGCACATGGGCGGCGCGAAGCCCGGACATTCCGCGGAACGAGAGAGATAGAAGAGAAAGTTGCAGAGATAGCCCCCGGCATCATCGGACCAGGCGACCGGCAGTCCTCTTGCGGTCAGGGCTTCATGGATGGCGTCAAGCGGCAACGTGGATGAGAAATCCCCCGCCCGCGCACAAATCGGGCCACCGACGGGCAACGCCCCTCTGTTGTCCGGCTTTGCGGCCGCGATCTCATTCCGGGCGATGCGTTCGAGTGTGAAGCCAACCGCGCGGGCGCTGACACCGAAATGGACGACGATGTCCGGGCTGAACTCTCTGCCCAGCATCGCCAGCCTCGGCCGAACGGCTTCATATTCGACGGGCAGAACCTCAAATCGAAAAACGGCGCGGCCAGCAAAGCCGGGCTCACAAGCCAAGGCACCGACCAGGGCTTCGGTTGGATTTTCCGGTACACCCGGAAAGGGTCCGAAGCCCGTGACGAGCATGCGCGGGCGGCGCGGTCCAGCGATTTGCGGACCGGACGCCATCGCCTGCTAATCCTTGGTAGGCGCCAGCCGCAGGTGCAGTTCGCGCAGTTGTTGCGGCGTGGCTTCGGACGGCGCCCCCATGAGCAGGTCCATCGCCTGCTGGTTCATGGGGAACATGGTGATCTCGCGCAGGTTCTTCGCGCCGCACAGCAGCATCACGATGCGGTCGATGCCTGCCGCCATGCCGCCATGGGGCGGAGCGCCATATTGGAACGCGCGGTAAAGACCGCCGAAGCGCTCTTCCACGGTCTTTTGATCAAAACCCACCGTCTCGAACGCCTTTACCATCACCTCCGGCAGGTGGTTACGGATGCCACCGCTCGCGATCTCAAAGCCGTTGCAGACCATGTCATACTGGAAGGCCTTGATCGAAAGGGGCTCCTGGTTTTCGAGCGCCTCGAGCCCGCCCTGCGGCATGGTGAAGGGGTTGTGACCGAAATCGATCTTCTTCTCGTCCTCGTTCCACTCGTAGAACGGGAAATCGACGATCCAGGCCAGCTCGAAGCGGTCACGGTCGATGAGGTTGAGCTCCTCGCCGGCGCGCGTGCGCGCCGCGCCCGCGAAGGCTACGAATTTCTTGGGGTCACCGGCCACAAAGAAGCAGGCATCGCCGTCGCCCAGGCCAAGCTGAGTGCGGATCGCCTCCGTGCGTTCCGGACCGATATTCTTGGCGATCGGACCGGCACCTTCGAGCGTACCGCCCTCGTTGCGCCAGAAAATATAGCCGAGGCCCGGCTGCCCCTCACCCTGCGCCCAGGAGTTCATGCGGTCGCAGAAAGCGCGCGAGCCTCCGGTCTTTGCGGGGATCGCCCAGACCTCGGCCTTCGGATCGTTTGCCAGGATGTTGGCGAAAACCTTGAAGCCGGAATCACGGAAGTGCTCCGACACGTCCTCCATGACGATGGGGTTGCGCAGGTCCGGCTTGTCGGAACCGTATTTGCGCATGGCCTCGTCATAGGGAATGTGGGGAAATTCCTGCGTGACCGGCTTACCCTCTGCAAAGGCCTCGAACACGCTGCGCATGACGGGCTCCATTGTGGAGAACACGTCTTCCTGCGTGACGAAGCTCATTTCCAGGTCGAGCTGGTAGAACTCGCCCGGCAGGCGGTCAGCGCGCGGGTCCTCGTCACGGAAGCAGGGCGCGATCTGGAAATAGCGGTCGAAGCCCGACACCATGATGAGCTGCTTGTAAATCTGCGGCGCCTGCGGCAGCGCATAGAACTTCCCGGCGTGAAGCCGCGAGGGCACGAGGAAGTCGCGCGCGCCTTCAGGCGAGGAAGCGGTCAGGATCGGCGTGGAGAATTCCGTAAATCCCGCCTCCGTCATCCGCTTGCGCATTTCCGCAATGATCTTCGTGCGCCGCACGATGTTCCTGTGCAGCGTTTCGCGGCGAAGGTCGAGAAAGCGGTATTTCAGCCGAATATCCTCAGGATAATCCGGCTCGCCAAACACGGGCAGCGGCAGTTCCTTGGCCGCCGAAAGCACCTCGATCTCACGCGCGAAAATCTCGACCCCGCCCGTTGCCAGGTTCGGGTTGACGGTTTCCGGCGTGCGCGCCTTGACCTCACCGTCGACGCGGATCACCCACTCCCCGCGCACTTTTTCGGCCGTGGCGAAGGACGGCGAATCCGGGTCAGCGACGACCTGCGTAATGCCGTAATGATCGCGCAGGTCGATGAAAAGCAGGCCCCCATGGTCGCGCACGCGATGAACCCAGCCCGACAGGCGGACAGTCTTGCCGACATCGGATGGCCTCAACTCTGCGCAGGTATGGCTGCGGTAGCGGTGCATTCTTTCTTTCCGTGTCCTGAAGCAGTGACGGGAACGGGCCGGATCACCCGTTCGAAAACCGCGCGAAAAGCGCATGTGTGTCGCGCTTTGTCAAGCTTGGGCCGGCTTTGGTCCCGAAAACCTCCACCATCGGGGAGGTGAAATCGCGTTCTTCACTTTTCCATTATCAGAGCCTAAAGAAGGTGCATGGAACTCATCACTTCGCGCCAAGAGTTGGAAAAAGCGGTCGCCGCGCTCGAAAAATCCGATTTCATCACGGTCGATACGGAGTTTATTCGAGAAACCACCTTCTGGCCGGAGCTCTGCCTGATCCAGATGGCCGCACCGGGCCAGACAGTGCTGGTGGACCCGCTTGCCGAGGATATGGATCTCACCTCCTTCTTCCGCCTGATGGCGAATGAGAAGGTCATGAAGGTCTTCCATGCGGCAAGGCAGGATATCGAGATCATCTTCAATCGCGGCGGACTGATCCCACACCCCATTTTCGACACGCAGGTCGCGGCCATGGTCTGCGGCTTCGGTGACAGCGTGTCCTATGACCAGCTCGTACTGAAGATCACCGGAGAGCATATCGACAAGACCTCCCGCTTCACCGATTGGCGGCACCGCCCGCTTTCGGAGAAGCAGCTTCGCTATGCCCTGGCGGACGTCACCCATCTCATCCCCGTCTACAAACATCTCAGAGACGAACTGGTCAGGGATGGCCGCGAAAGCTGGCTCAAGGAAGAGATGGACGTGCTCACAGCACGCGAAACCTATGATCCGCATCCCGACGATGCGTGGAAGCGGCTCAAGCTGCGTGTTCGCAAGCCGATCGAGCTTGCGGTGCTGCAGCACGTGGCTGCCTGGCGCGCCCGCGAGGCGCGCGAGCGCAACGTGCCTCGCGGGCGCGTCATGAAGGACGATGCGATTTACGAGGTGGCTCAACAGCAGCCGCGCGACCCCACCGCGCTTGCCCGGCTGAGAACCACGCCTAAGGGCTGGGAGCGATCCGCTTCGGCCGCCGGCCTGCTCAAGGCAGTGAACGATGCATGCCAGCTTCCAAAGGAAGCTTTGCCGAAGCTGCCGAAGCATCACCATGCACCCGAAGGCGCGGCCGCGGCCGCCGAATTGATCAAGGTTCTCCTCAAGCTCGTCGCAGAAAGGGAAGGTGTTGCTCCCAAGGTGCTCGCGTCGTCCGAGGATATTGAAAAGCTTGCAGCCGATGGCGAAAAGGCGGATGTTCCCGCTCTGCACGGCTGGAGGCGCGAAGTGTTCGGCGAGGAGGTGCTGAAGCTTTTGCGAGGCGAGGTCGCACTGAGATTTGCCAACCGGCGCATCGAGACATTCGTGCCGGGCGCACTGCCCCGTGCGGCGGAGTAAGCGCTCGGCAAGCATCGCTCAAGCTGGACATGCGGCGTGGAAAGGCTTCCACGCTTGTGTCTTTATTCGCCCACCTCCAACGCGAATTTCCTGCCCATCAGCTTCGAAAGCTGCTGGATCCGGCCCTGCGGCCGCTCGCCTATCAGATCCGCGCGGTCGGGCGGTATCAGAAGCGCCAGCACGCCGTCCGCGCGCTGTCGCCATTTCAGTCTCGGAATAACGCCGGGCATGGAGGCGGAGAGCAGGTAGACGATGCGCATCAGCGCACCCAAAAGTCGCGCCCGCTCCACATATCGGGGCGTTGCCAGAACGCGCATCTCCGGCGAGAGAGCATCGTCGAAAATCCCCTCATGGCGGAAGAGATTGGTAAGCGCGATGAAGGCCCTGCCGGGATGGTCGATGCCGATGAAGGAGCCGTGCGCGATGATGTTGAGCGACTGCGTGCCACGATACTCAGGATGCGCACGCCAGCCGATATCGGCGAGCAGGCAGGCCGCGCGTCTGTAGCGCGCCTCGTCCTCCGTCTCCTCGATTCCCAGTGCCGCGAAAGCCTCGCCCGTCCAGTTCGCCAATTCATGTGCATGGGTGACTGAGCGGGAACGGAGCAGCGCCAGTTCCTCCGCTGCCGAAATCAGCGGATCGGCGCGGCGCTCCTCCTCCGGCAGCAGCGAATAGAGGTAACCTTCGCGTACGCCATTGGCGGACATCACGATCTTCGAGGGCTTGGCCGCCTCGATGATCTCCAGCAGGACGGCTGCGCCGTAGGGCAGCAGCGCCCGCCGGCTTTTGGATACCCCCTGGATGCCCCGCATCTTGTCGATATTGCCCCTTGCGACCCGCTTCAGGAAGGCGACGGAGGCGGCCGGGTCCATCTCGTAATGATGCATGACCTCCAGCGGGTAGCGGGTTGCGCACATGTGCAGGCGGGCGAGATTTCGCCAGGTGCCGCCGACGCAGTAAAACGGCCTGCCCGCGCCTTGCTTCAGCCACGTTGCCCGGGCGATCTCGCGCCGCGCGATGCATGCCGCCTCGGTGAGCGAGCCTCCAGCCATGTCGCTCAGCCTCAATCCGCCCAAAGGCAGCGTAATCCCTTCGCCGATTGCATCGCCTTTCAGGTCGATCAGCTCCAGGCTGCCGCCGCCCAGGTCTCCCGCGATGCCATCCGCCTTGTGGAAGGCGGAGAGGACGCCGAGCGCGGAATAGTAGGCCTCCTCCCGGCCTGAAAGCACCTTGATGCGCGTGCCGAGGATCTCCTCGGCCCGGTGGATGAAGTCGGGGCCGTTCTTCGCCTCGCGGGCGGCCGCCGTCGCAACGACGTGCAGGGATTCCGCACCCGCCTGCTCGGAAAGGGCGCGGAACCTGCGGAATTCCTCGACGGCGCGGGTGACACCGTCAGGGTCCAGCTCACCCGTGTTCACGATGCCACGGCCAAGACCCACCAGCATCTTCTCGTTGAAAAGAATGGTCGGGGAACGGGCGATCCCCTCGTAGATTACCAGACGGATGGAGTTGGAGCCGATGTCGATGACCGACACCGGGCGCCGGTCCTGCAGCCGGCCTTGGGACGCGCCGATACCCACGCGATCAGCCGGCAACGGCTGCCTTTTTGCGCCGCTTGAACGCGGCAATCCGCTTGGGCGCATGGGATTTCAAAGCTTCACCGCGGCCCGAAAGGCTGGGATTGGTCATGAAATATTCCTGGGCGTTGAACGTTTCCTCTCCCTCATCCGGTACGATGCGCCGGGAGGTGCCGTCAGGCAATACTTCGAAACTTTGCTGATTGTCCATGATGTTTCCAAGCATGATCTGGCCCAGCACCTGTTCGTGAACGGTCGGGTTCGTGATCGGCACCATGCATTCGACCCGGCGATCCAGATTGCGTGGCATCATGTCGGCGGAGGAGATGTAGACGATCGCCTCGTCCGACGGCAGGCCGTGACCATTGCCGAAGCAATAGATGCGGCTATGCTCCAGGAAGCGCCCGACAATGGATTTCACACGGATGTTTTCCGACAGTCCGGGCACCTGCGGGCGCAGACAGCAGATGCCGCGCACCACCAGATCGATCTCCACGCCGGCCTGCCCTGCTTCGTAGAGAGAATCGATGACCTGCGGATCCACCAGCGCATTCATCTTCATCCAGATCTGCCCCGGCCGGCCGGCCTTGACGTGTTCGATCTCGGCACGGATGTGTTCCAGGATGCGTGTCCTCAAGGAGAAAGGCGAGACCGCCAGCTTCATATCGACGTCCGGTTCCGCATAACCGGTGATGAAATTGAAGACCTTCGCGACGTCGTGGGCGATCACCGGATCGACGGTGAAATAGGAAAGGTCCGTATAGATGCGCGCGGTGATGGGATGGTAGTTGCCGGTGCCGAGGTGGACGTAATTTCTCAAACGGCCATCTTCGCGGCGCACCACCAGCGACATCTTCGCATGGGTCTTCAACTCGATGAAGCCGAAGACCACCTGCACGCCTGCACGCTCAAGATCGCGCGCCCAGCGGATATTGGCCTCTTCGTCGAAACGGGCCTTCAGTTCGACAAGCGCGGTGACGGATTTGCCCGCCTCCGAAGCATCGATGAGCGCGCGCACAATGGGGCTGTCGTTCGACGTACGGTAGAGCGTCTGCTTGATGGCCACCACATCCGGATCCTGCGCCGCCTGGCGGAGGAACTGCACCACCACGTCGAAGGATTCGTAGGGATGGTGGACGATGATGTCCTTCTCACGGATGGCGGCGAAGCAGTCGCCCTGATGGTCGCGGATTCGTTCCGGAAAGCGGGGATTATAGGGCTGGAACTTGAGATCATCGCGAGGCAGCTTGACGATCTCGGCGATCTGGTTGATGGCGAGTGGTCGCTCCAGCACGCTCACGCGAGACCCTTGCACGCCGAGCTGTGTGGCCACGAAATCGCGCAGGCCTTCCGGCATGGAGCTATCGAACTCGATGCGGATAACCGACCCTCTCCGCCGGCGCTTCAGCGCCGTCTCGAACAGGCGCACCAGATCCTCCGCCTCTTCCTCCACCTCGATATCGCTGTCACGGATGATGCGGAAGGTGCCCCAGCCGTTCACCTTGTAGCCGGGAAATAGCTTGCCGATGAACGTCTCCACAACATCTTCGAGCGCGATGAAGCGCACAAGCCTGGGGCGTTCCGGAAGCGCGATGAAGCGCTGCAGCGTCGGCGGCAGGCGCAGGAGCGCTGTCATTGTTTCCCGGTTCGCAAGATGCTGCAGATCGAGGGCGATCGAGAAACCGAGATTGGGGATGAACGGGAATGGATGTGCCGGATCAATGGAAAGCGGCGTCAGCACCGGATAGATCTCATCCATGAAATGCTGCTCGATCCACTTGCGATCATCCGGCGACAGCGCATCCGGACGCACGATGGCAATACCCTCCTCCTTCAGGAGTTCGAGCACGTTCGAAAGGCTTTCGTGCTGCTCCTCCTGAAGCCGGCTCACCTCGCGGAGGATATGCTCCAGTTGCTCTTCAGGTGTGCGGCCGTCAGCGCTCTTCTCAGTGATGCCGGCGCGAACCTGCCCCGCAAGCCCCGCCACGCGCACCATGAAGAATTCGTCCAGATTGTCGGCGGAGATGGAAAGAAACCGTACGCGTTCAAGCAAAGGATGGTTGGCGTTCTGTGCCTGGTTCAGCACGCGACGATTGAACTGGAGCCAGGAGAATTCCCGGTTTACGAAACGATCAGGGCTCGTGCGCGCAATCTCCCCCACCGTTCCTGGTTCAGGCGGAAATTCACTCTTCACCGGCTTCAGTTCGTTCATCGCTTTTTGCTCCCGCTCCAGGCAGCTCCCGCCCTTATACCTTACGTGGTGGCAGGGTTTTGCGACAGTTTCATATCACAGGCTTGCAAAGAACCTATTTATGCTACAAACGCAGCCTGACATCCCGTACGAACCACCGCGGAGACTCCAATGGCCGGCCATGCGACACCGCATTTCCATAACACGAGCGGATACCGGTCGATCGAAATCGGCGTGAAGGAATTCATGTGCGTCGGCGCCAAGCCGCCCTTCGATCATCCGCATGTCTTTCTCGACATGGGGGACGATGCGGAGCGGATCTGCCCCTACTGCTCGACCCTCTACTGCTACAATCCGAAGCTGAAGGCCCACGAAAGCATCCCGCCGGATTGCCTTTTCGAACAGGAAGCCGTCTGATTCCCTGCGATCCGGATGGCTGACCGGATCGTCATTGCCGGCGCTGGCGTGGCAGGGCTTACAGCGGCGCTGTCCCTTGCCGCGAAAGGTTCTGTTGTCACAATCTTCGAACGCGCTGCCCACCTTCAAGAGGTGGGCGCCGGCCTGCAGCTCTCTCCCAATGCGACGCGCATCCTGCGTTCGCTCGGGGTATTGGAGCACCTGGAAAGAGACGCCGTACAGCCGCAGGCGATCGTCCTGAAGGATGCCGCCACTCTTGCTTCACTCGCCCGCGTACCACTCGGTGCATCGGCCGAACGGCGCTGGGGAGCGCCGTATCTCGTCACCCACCGCGCAGACCTTCAGCATGCGCTTTTGCAGCGCATATGCGAATGCCCGGCAATCACGCTGATTACGGGAGCGGAGGTTCTGGGCGCGCAATTCGATTCCGGGCGGGTTGCCGTGAAGATTCGGCATGACGGTGTGGAGCGGCAGGAGTTCTGCCGATTCCTTGTCGGTGCGGACGGCGTCTGGTCGCGGCTACGATCGATCGCCGGCGCCAAAGAAAGCCGCTTCAGCGGCTTTGTCGCCTATCGGGCGGTGCTTCATCTCGGTGCTGCCGGCCATCCGGCAGAAAGCGATATCGTCTCACGCGACACCGTAACCGCTTTCCTCTCCCCCCGCTTTCACCTCGTCGCCTATCCCCTCAGGGGCGGAGCGGAGATCAACCTGGTCGCGATCACGAGGGGGCCCGACATGGGGCGTCGCTGGGCCGACGACGCGGACATGGCGTTGCTTGCGGCTGCGACCGCCGCCGCGGCACCGGCTCTGTCGGCCCTCATTGCCCAGGCGGGGCGCTGGACCGCATGGCCTCTCCACGAAGCAGAGCCTTCAATGCGCTGGGTCCATCCGGGCGGCCTGGTGCTGATCGGCGACGCCGCACATGCGCTCACCCCCTATGCCGCCCAGGGCGCTGCCATGGCCATCGAGGATGCCGCCCTGCTCGCTCAGCTTACGCCAGGAACAACGGACATCGGCCCCGCGCTTGTCCTGTTTGAAGAGGTGAGGCGTTCACGGCTGGCGCGCGTTGCCCGCCGGGGGGACTTCAACAGATTCGTTTGGCACGCCCGCGGCCCTGTCGCCCTTGCCCGCAACCTCGTCCTTCGTTGGCGAAGCGAAGAGCGCCTCGCTGCCGATCTCGACTGGCTCTACGGCTATGACGCTGCGGCAGCCGCACGACCCGAAGGTTGACCCCTCATTCAGTGCAGGATCTGCGACAGGAACAGCTTCGTGCGTTCGTGCTGCGGATTGTCGAAGAACTCGCTCGGCGTGTTCTGCTCGACGATCTGACCCTGGTCCATGAAGATGACTCGGTTGGCCACCTGACGCGCAAAGCCCATCTCATGGGTCACGCAGATCATCGTCATGCCTTCCTGCGCGAGATCCACCATCGTGTCGAGCACCTCCTTGATCATTTCCGGATCGAGGGCGGAGGTAGGCTCGTCGAACAGCATGATGCGCGGATTCATGCACAATGCACGGGCGATCGCCACGCGCTGCTGCTGACCGCCGGAAAGCTGTCCGGGATATTTGTTGGCCTGCTCGGGGATGCGCACGCGGCTGAGATAATGCATGGCAATCTCTTCCGCTTCCTTGCGCGGCATCTTGCGAACCCAGATCGGCGCCAGCGTGCAGTTCTCCAGGATCGTCAGATGCGGGAAGAGATTGAAGTGCTGGAAGACCATCCCGACTTCACGCCGGACTTCGTCGATCTTCTTCAGGTCATTGGTAAGCTCGATCCCGTCGACGATGATCCTGCCCTTCTGATGTTCCTCAAGCCGGTTGATGCAGCGGATCATGGTGGACTTTCCGGACCCCGAGGGGCCACAGACGACGATACGCTCGCCGCGCATGACCTTCAGGTTGATGTCTCGGAGAACGTGAAAATCGCCATACCATTTGTGCATGGAGATGATCTCGATCGCGACATCCGTGTCCGACACGCGCAGCTTCGAACGGTCGACCTTGATTTCCTCAGCGGCGGCAACGTTTTGGGCAGCCATTTTTATCCCCGTTATCGTTTGTGGCCGGTGTCGAGCCGGCGTTCCATGAACATCGAATAGCGCGACATGCCGAAGCAGAACAGCCAGTAGAGGAATGCTGCGAAGACAAGGCCGGTCGCGGCCGTCGACGGCGTGATCCAGTTCGGGTCGGCGAAGCCGCGGCGCACCGTGCCCAACAGATCGGCAAGGCCGATGATGTAGACAAGGCTCGTATCCTTGAACAGGCCGATGAAGGTGTTCACGATGCCGGGAATGACGAGTTTCAGCGCCTGCGGCATGATGATGAGCCGCATCATCTGCCAATAGCTGAGCCCCAGCGCCTGCGCACCCTCGTACTGGCCCTTCGGGATGGCCTGAAGCCCGCCGCGCACGACTTCAGCCATGTATGCAGCCGAAAAGATCGCCACGCCGATCAACGCACGCAGAAGCTGATTGAACGTCACGCCGTCCGGCAGGAAGAGCGGGATCATGAACGCGGACATGAAGAGCACGGTGATCAGCGGCACGCCACGCCAGAACTCGATGAAGATGACCGAGAAAAGGCGCACCGCCGGCAGGTGCGAACGCCGCCCGAGCGCCAGCAGGATGCCGAGCGGCAGGGAGGCGGCGATGCCCGTCAGCGCGACGACGAGCGTGAGCATGAGGCCGCCCCAGAGATTGGTTTGCACCCGCTGCAGCCCGAAATCGGCGGAAAGCAATCCTACCAGCACCGCCACCACCAGCGGCGCAGCCAGAATCCGCATCGGGCTCACCGAGCGGCTTTCCCCGGCCGTGAAGGAGGTGAAGACACTCGCCACGATCGATGCCATGGCCAACAGGAAGGCAAGCAGCGACAGGGTGGAGAATTGGAAGCCGAGGAGGTTGAGGCGGCCGCTGGAGATGACATTGGCAACGAACAGGACAATGACTGCCAGTCCGGCCAGCGTCGTGGTCGCTCCCAGCAGTCGCGGCGGCGCGGCAACATTGCCGGCTGCGACAGTGGAGGCAACAAAAGCCGCCAGGATGAAGAGAAAGGCGACCCAGCCGCCGGTGACATTGATGTTGCCGCCGGTGAGGAGCACCAATCCCACGAAAGGAAAGGCGATCAGGAGGAGGAGCAGGTTGACCCTCTTGTAGGGCGCGCTCGGAATCGCCATCGGCACCGCCAGCGCGACCAGGAGCAGGAACACCAGGTCCACACGCCAGCGCTCATCCATGGGGTAGAGCCCATAGATGAACTGTCCGAGCTTTGCCCGCACGAAGGCCCAGCAGGCTCCGACCGCCTCCCCCTCGGCTGCGAGGCACGCCTGCCGGTCTGCACCTGCGAAGGAGGCCGTCGCCAACCCCCATTCGAACAGGTTCCAGGCCGCCCAGATGGCGATCAGGCCGAGCACGATCGTGATCACCGAATCGAATGGCGTCGCAAACAGGTTCTTGCGAAGCAGTGCCAGTGCCCCGACCTCGCTTGGAGGCGGCGGAAGCGGCGCCTTCGGCTCACGCGCGACGTAGGCTACGTGTTCTTCCATCATCGCCTCCTATCGCTCGACCAGCGCCATGCGGGCGTTGAACCAGTTCATGAAGGCGGCAGTCAGGATGCTCAGGCCCAGATACGCCACCATCCAGATCGCCACCACTTCGACGGACTGTCCGGTCTGGTTGAGAACCGTCGAACCGATCGCCACCAGCTCGGGATATCCCACGGCGAGCCCCAAGGAAGAATTCTTCGTCAGGTTGAGGTATTGGCTGGTCAGCGGAGGGATGATGACGCGGAAGGCCTGCGGAACGATCACCAGCCTCAGCGTTTGCCTGCGCGTGAGCCCCAGCGCGGAAGCCGCCTCCGTCTGCCCTTTCGACACGGCCATGATGCCCGCCCGCACGATCTCGGCGATAAAGGCAGCGGTGTAGAAAGAAAGTGCCAGGAAAAGGGACAGGAACTCCGGCTTGATCTGCCAGCCGCCGACGAGATTGAAGCGCGTCGCTTCGGGTAGCTGGAAGCTTACCGGAAAGCCCGTAGCGGCAAACACAACAAGCGGAAGGCCTATGATCAGGCCGAGGCTCGGCCACAGCATCGAACGCCGCTCGCCGGTTTGCATCTGCCGGCGCTTGTTCACGTGCGCAATCAGGAAAGTGGCAGCGATGCCGACGACGCAGGCGGCCAGTGACAGGAGCGCGGTAGGCTCGAAGATGGCGGCCGGAGTCTGCAGCCCGCGGTTGGAAATATAAGCTCCTAACGGCAGCTCGATCGCGTTGCGCGGCAGCGGCAGCACCGACAGAACGCCGAAATACCAGAAGAGGATGACCAGCAGCGGCGGAATGTTACGGAACGTCTCGATGTAGACGGTGCTCAGCCCGCGCACGAGATAATTGCGGGAGAGCCGGCCCACGCCGATGATGAAACCGACGATGGTCGCAAGCACGATCCCCGATGCCGCGACAATCACCGTATTGGTGATCCCCACGAGAAGGGCGCGGCCATAGCTCGAATTGGCCGTGTAGTCGATCGGAACCTGCCCGATGTCGAAGCCCGCCCGCGACTGCAGGAAACCGAAGCCGGATGCAATGCGGGCATCCGTCAGGTTCTGGATGGTGTTGTTGATGAGCCATGCCGCGAAGGCGAGGATGGCGATGATCATCGCGATCTGGATGATCAGGCCGCGTGTTCGAGGGTCGCGCATAAGCGAAACCCGCTCGTGCGGCATCGAAAGGCTGTGGGTGTCAGCGGTCATCTGATCAGCAAGCACGGCAGGGAAAGCCGACCGTCCCGGTCGGCTCACCGCCCGTGTCCTCAGGTGAGAGGAGCCGCGCCCGAAGCGCGGCCCAACAATCAAGTCCGATCAGCGGACCGGCGGCGCGTATTGCAAGCCGCCCTTCGTCCAGAGCGCGTTCTGACCCCGCTGGATCTTCAGCGGCGTATCCGGGCCAATGTTCCGGTCGAAAATCTCGCCGTAATTGCCGACAGCCTTCACGACGTGGACCATCCAATCGTTGGTCAAGCCGATATCCTGCCCGAACGTTCCGTCCGCACCGAGCAGGCGCCGGATATCCGGATTTTCGGAATTCGCGGCCATGTCCTCCACGTTCTCCTGGGTGACACCCAGCTCTTCCGCGTTCAGCAGACCGAAATGCACCCACTTGACGATGTCGAACCACTGTTCGTCGCCCTGGCGCACGGCCGGTCCGAGCGGCTCCTTGGAGATGATCTCCGGCAGAACGATGTGCTCGTCGGGATTGGCAAGCTCGAGGCGGCTCGCGTAAAGGCCCGAGGCGTCCGTCGTAAGAACGTCGCAACGCCCCTGCTCGTAAGCGGTGTTCACGTCGTTCTGGGATTCGATGACGACCGGGTTGAACTCCATGTTGTTGGCCCGGAAGTAATCGGTAAGGTTGAGTTCGGTCGTGGTGCCGCTTTGTACGCAAACCGTGGCGCCGGAAAGCTGCAGGGCCGAGGTGACGTTCAAATCCTTGCGCACCATGAAGCCCTGGCCGTCATAATAGTTCACGCCGACGAAGTTGAGGCCGATCGCCGTGTCACGGTTCATCGTCCAGGTGGTGTTGCGCGCAAGCATGTCCACTTCGTTGTTCTGCAGAGCAGGAAAACGCTGCACCGCCGACAGCGGCACGTATTGAACCTTGCTGGCATCACCCTCGAAAACAGCCGCCGCCACGGCCTTACAATAGTCGACGTCCAGGCCCTGCCATTCGCCCTGATCGTTCTGAGAGGCAAAGCCCGGCAGACCGGTGTTGACGCCGCAGCGCAGCACGCCCCTGCTCTTCACGTCGTCGAGCGTAGCGGCGGAAACCGGCATGGCCGCGGAAGCGATGACAACAGTGCCAAGCAGTGCCGTAAGGAAACTTTTCATGATTTTTGACCCTTTCTCAGGTAGAGGGCTTATCCCCAAGTGAACGTGCAGAAACGAGCGCGCCCCGCACTCTGCGGAGCGCATGCTTCTTCTCCCAAGCACGCCCCATCGAATTCCATAAATGAACGCGGGTCAAGAGCCTGACGTATACGTGAAAGTCTGACGAACAATCCTGACACACACGTGAATGAGGCCGGCGGGCTTGTGGAAACGGAGCGGAAACTCTAAGCCGTAGGGGCTTTCGAGGACGGAGCGAAGCTTACATGACCAAGGACGGGCGCGGAAACGGCGTCAACACCAGGCTCGCCCATATGGGCAACGATCCCGCAGCGTTCCACGGGTTTGTAAATCCGCCGGTGGTGCACGCCTCCACGGTACTCTTCCCCGATGCGGGAACCATGGTCTCCCGCAACCAGAAATACACTTACGGCACGCGCGGCACTCCCACCACCGATGCGCTGGCGCGGGCGATCGATGAGTTGGAAGGTTCAGCCGGAACGGTCATCGTACCCTCCGGGCTTGCCGCGGTTTGCGTGCCGCTGCTCGCCTTCCTCTCGGCAGGCGACCATGCGCTGATCGTCGATTCGGTCTACAATCCGACCCGCCGTTTCGCCGACACGATGCTGAAACGCCTTGGCGTCGAAATCGAATATTACGATCCGCTCCTCGGTTCCGACATTGCCAGGCTCATGAAGCCAAACACGAAGGTGGTCTTCACCGAATCTCCCGGCTCGAACACGTTCGAAATGCAGGACATTCCGGCCATTGCCGCCGCGGCGCATGAGCGCGGCGCCATCGTGATGATGGACAACACCTGGGCCACCCCCCTCTTCTTCCGCCCGCTCGACCACGGGGTCGACATCTCCATCCACGCCGCCACCAAATATCCCGGCGGCCACTCCGACGTTTTGCTCGGGACGGTCTCGGCCAATGCGGCATGCTGGGAGAAGCTGCACGAAACCTTCATTACGCTTGGGGTCTGCGCCGGCCCGGATGACGTGTATCAGGTGCTTCGCGGCCTGCGCACGATGGGCGTGAGGCTGGAGCGCCATCAGCAAAGCGCGCTTGAAATCGCCCGCTGGCTCGAAGGGCAAAAAGGCGTTGCGCAGGTGCTCCATCCGGGACTCGAATCACACCCCGGCCACGCGATCTGGAAGCGCGACTTCTCGGGCGCCAGCGGTCTTTTCTCTTTCGTCCTTGATGGCGGTGGCGACCGCGAGGCCCATGCATTCCTGGACGCGCTCGAGATCTTCGGCCTCGGCTATTCCTGGGGCGGTTTCGAGAGCCTTGCCCTTCAGGTCACCCTCGCAGATCGCACGGTCGCCAAGGGCCCGTATGCGGGACCGCTGATCAGGCTTCAGATCGGCCTTGAAGACGTGGACGATCTCAAAGCGGACATTGAAAAGGGCTTGAAGGCGGCCTTCGGCTGAGGTCCCGGTCTGCCGGTCTCATCGCACAAAGGGGGACGCTGAACTTTTGTGCTTGCACCGCAATCCCCAAATATATAGGGATTTCGGCGCTTCGGAGCGTAGCGCAGTCTGGTAGCGCATCTGGTTTGGGACCAGAGGGTCGCAGGTTCAAATCCTGCCGCTCCGACCAGAATTCGGCCTTCGTGCCAACGCGTTGTGACACCGGAGCGCCCTCGTTCCGGACAGCAGGAAAACAGAGGTTAACAAGTGTTCGCGCGCATATACAGCCCTTCGAGAACGGCCATGCAGTCAGGCACTGCCAAGACCGGCTATTGGGTTCTGGAATATGAGCCGGAGACGCCGCTCAAGATCGAGCCGCTGATGGGCTACACCAGCTCTTCCGACACGAGGCGGCAGGTGCGCCTGAGTTTCGCGACCCAGGAGGAGGCCGTCGCCTACGCCCAGCGGAACGGCATTCCCTACCGCATCGAGGAACCCAAGCCGCTGCGCCGGCGTCAGGTTTCCTATGCGGAGAATTTCCGTTATGACCGCAAGATCCCGTGGACGCATTGAGTTTCGCGTTCACGATCGGCCCCGTAGCTCAGTTGGATAGAGCACCGGCCTTCTAAGCCGATGGTCGCAGGTTCGAATCCTGCCGGGGTCGCCATGGTTCGAAAGAGTCCGTTCCGGAGACATGGGTTACGGTTTATACCGGAGACATAGGTAATACTTTCGGTCTGAAAGGGTTGTCGAGAGGTTCCGGTCTGCCTGTCTCATCGTCGAAATAGCCCAGATCGCAGTCCATGAAGCTGGCCAGCCAGATTCGGTCGTCGAGTCGCGGAAGGTGGCCGGCGAAGCCGAGTTGCCAGCTTCGCCGGCGGGAACTCCCTGCCCCCGTGTGAAGATCAGCGTTTCAGGATCGATCGTCGTCTAAAGTCTTTCCACACCCACATCAGCCAATCCAGGAAACACAGACGACGGAAATGCCGAGCTTCCGGAATTGTTCGACGCACTGGGCAAAGTGTGTCCCGGTCGTCGCTACATCATCGACCAACAGACCAATCTTGCCCTGTGGCAGCTCGCCCTCGAAGCGCGCCCTGAATTGCAAGCTCTTTTGCGGGTGGCTGGAACGTCCCCTTCCGTACGACGCGGTGTGCAATACAGGGGAAAACTCGACATTCATTTCGCGCGCCACGGCCCGCCCGATATGGGTCGCGAAGTTCTCCTTCTTGCAGGTCCCCGGCGGAACACTACAGACGAACTCGTAGGGACTTCCATTCGTAATCGCGAGAGCACAACCGGCAATCTCTTCAGCTATGGCGTCCAGGGCTGCGCTGGTGGGGTGCGCCTTCAGATTGCGGACCGCCGAGATCTGCAGCGGCTTTAATTCCTTGCGCCAGGCTCTAACGGTAAAATAGCTAACACAATCTCGAATGTTCCGTCGATTAGTGTATACAAGTGTAGAGTGCAGGAACGAGAAGTTTGGATCTTGATGTTCCCGGTATCGGTTATCGATCTCACCAAGCTCTCCTATACGCTGATCCATTGCTATGCCTCCCCAAGCATCTGAAATTCAACGCAGAAAGTAGAACTCAAAGGCCATCGACTTTTGAGTCGTGCACTTCGCGTTAAGGTTAAGAACCACCGTCCCCCGGAAACAAATACGATATTTTCATGTATCGAAATGTGACATTTTTATTTCATTTTAAATTATGGTTAATGGGTATCGCCTAAATCCGTCTCCGTAAACGTCTGGGGGGTTACCCATGTACCTTAAAGCAAAGAAGAAGTTGGCCGATCTGCGCCGAAATCAAATAGCGCACGGCGACACGGATGACGTGCTTTGCGCAGTTTCTATCGGTCTGGAGGCGTTAGCGGATGCCCTGCATAAAGATAGTCAGAAGACGCTGGCGACAATAGAGGACATCGCTCTTCAGATCAGAAACATGCAGGCCGGCAAGCACTAGGAGGCTCGCTTGTACGGAGAATGATTCTCCGGTTGTCGCAGGGAGAATGAGTCTCCCCCTTTCTCCTCTCCGCCCATCATCAAGGTCACTTACATTCCGGAGAGATGGTTCCCCGCCCCGTTCAAGTAGCGAAATATCAAACGGAAACCCGCCACCGAGGAACGGAAGCGGGCTTCGAAAATGCGTTGATTTCGTCCTTTACTGAGCCGTTCCACCCTGCTGCCCAATTACGTCGAGCACTGGTGAATCGGGGCTGTCCTGACAGGACGTCATGACGGTTTCGACCGGGATATCAAAGCCGCTCATGCCCGAGCTGGCGCCCGAACCCGCACTGCCCGTTGCATCGGGAGTGGTGCCTGCCGTCGTGGTCGTATCCGTTCCCGCAGTCGAGCCCGTCGTTTCGCCCGATGTGCTCGTGTCCGCCGAAGCTGTCGTGTCAGGCGTGGCGCCACTCGTGGCCCCGGACGTTTCCGTATCTGCAGAGGCGGTCGTATCGGTAGAGCCCGACGCGTCGCCGGTCGCACCTGCAGCACCCGTGTCGGTCGAGGCCGTCGTGTCCGTGCCCGTGGTGGCCGAAGAGCCGCTGTCCGAACCCGTCGACGGCATGGTGCTGCCGGAAGCCGAAGCCGAGGTGCCGGATTCATCCTGCCCGGCCTTGAAGCCGGCGATGAAGGCGACGGCGCGTTCGGCCTGGTCGGAATCCATTTCGGAAAGTTGCGAGCAGGTGATGCTGGAAGGCGATCCCATCGCGCCGGCGGTCCCGCCAGTATCCGACTGCGCCAGGGCGAATCCTGCCGTCGCGGTCAACGCCAAGGCGCCAACCGAGCTCATAAGAAGCCTTTTCATGATGCAATTCTCCCGATCGATTGTGGTTAACGTGCTGTGAGATGCACGGCCACCGAACCGCCGAGGCAGCTCCATGTTCCCCGAATCGAACGCGTGGCGTGAGCGCGGCCAACGGCGTGCCTTGCCCGTCAGGCGGAACTAAACGTCCAGCCGGCCCTGCCCTAAGTCCGCGTTCGCGACGATCTCCGCGGCGAGCGCACGGGAGATTCGCGCCTTGCGCTCCAGTGCGATCCGGTCGAGCGCTTCGACAATGCGCTGAGCGGCCGAAAGCGACCGCTCCATGCGCCGCAGGATGAACTGCACAACGTGCGGTTCGACCGTGACCTGACGGTCCGCGAAAAGCTTCACGATGACGCTGGCCAGCAGCATGTCATCAGGCTCGCGGATCTCTACGGTCGCTGCCGCCCTCAGACGAGAGAGGAGATCGGGCAGCTTCACGCCCCATGCGGGCGGAAAATGGCGTGCCGTCAGCAGAAGATGCGTATGGGCGCTGCGAACCGTGTTGATCAGGTGGAAAAGGCCGGTCTCATCCAGCAACGGAGTGTCGGCATCGTCGATGAGCACCGGCCCGTGCTCGGCGGCGGCGATCGCCTCCGAATCGACCGCCGTGGCAGAGGCCGGGAAGGCGCCGGACTGGGCGCACCAGATGTCGGCGAGATGCGTCTTGCCTGAGCCTGCCGGCCCGGCGATCACGACCACCGGAGCCGGCCAGTCGGGCCAGCTTTCAACCAGCGCCACCGCGTGCTCGTTGGCTGACGTCACCACCAGGTCCTCCCGGGAGTGCGCCGCCGGATGGGAAAGATCAAGCGGCAATTGCCGCGGAACGAATTCCTCCGGCATCACCGCCTGCGTTCCTTTGCCTTGGGAGCTGGCGCCTTGTGCCCGCTGTACAGCGGCGAGGCCAGGTAGCGGTCGAGCGCAAACCGCACGAGCACCGCAACCGCGGCAGCCGCAGGCACGGCTACGAGCAGGCCGACGAAGCCGAAGAGATAACCGAAGGCATAAAGGGCGAACATCAGCCAGACAGGATGCAGCCCAACGCTGCGGCCCACGAGCTTCGGCTGGAGAATATTGCCCTCCAGGAATTGGCCGGCGAAGAAGACCGCCGCCACCGCCACGACCCAGTACCATTGCGGCCAGAACTGGACCAACGCAACGCCGATTGAAAGGGCGAGCCCCACCAGCGAGCCCACGAAGGGGATGAAGCTGATGAGTCCCGCGAAGAAGCCGATAAGCAGCCCGAAATTCAGGCCGACGACCGACAATCCGATGGCATAGAACGTTCCCAGGATCAGGCAGATGGTGCCCTGCCCGCGCACGAAGCCGGCCGTGGCGGCATTGATATCGCGAGCGATCTGCCGGACGGTTTCCACATGATCGCGCGGCACCCACCGGTCGACTTGGCTCACCATCTGGTCCCAGTCGAGCAAGATGTAGAAGGCGACGACGGGCGTCACCACGAAAAGGCTCGCCAGGTTGACGAGCGCCACTCCGGAACTCCAGATCGACTTGAACAGCGTGGCGACGAACCCTGCACCCTGCGTGATCAGCGTGCTCATCCCCTCCTGCAGGGATTGCGCGTTCACCCCGAAGGCCTGCTCGAACCATTCCGGATCCAGGCTGGTGATCAGTGCCTGCAGCCGCGCAAGATAGTCGGGCAGGCGGAGGACGAAATCCGCAAGCTGGTTGCTGAGGATGGGGATCACCACCATCAGCCCGATGGCGAGGATGATGATGAAGGTCACCAGGATAACGATGGTGGCGGTGAGCCGCGAGAGGCCGAGCCGCTGCAGCCGATCGGCCACAGGATCGAGGAAATAGGCGAGCACCATCCCCGCCAGGAAAGGCAGGAGGATGGAGCTGAAGACATAAAGGAAGAGAATGAGAATCGCCGCCGCGATCAGCCAGAACGCTGCATGCCGGAGAACCCGGCGCGGCGCCTCAGCTTCATCCTCCTGGGGTGCCGGTATCGACATAGCCGCCCATGTGCTTGATCCAGCCTACGAGATAGGCCGCGCCGGAAGCGACGGTCAAGAGGCCGGACAGATAGACGAGGACAGTATAAAGCGGCCCCAGCGAAATAGCGAAGGTGAGGCCGGCAATGACGAGGGAGGCCAGCAGCAACTGGACCAGCGTATTGGCCTTCGATACGAAGAGAGGCTTCACCGCCACGGGCTGTCCCATAATGGCCGAAAGGAGAACGCCGCCGACGATGAGCCCGTCGCGCGACACCGCGGCCACCACCAGCCACAGGGGCAGATGGCCCATATAGCCGAGCACCACGAAGACGCTGACGAGAAGCAGCTTGTCGGCCATGGGATCGAGATACGCGCCCAGTTCCGACCGTTGGTTGAACTGGCGGGCAATGAAGCCATCCACCCCGTCCGAAATGGCTGCGAACACAAAACCGGCAAAGGCCCAGGCCACCTCATCCGCAAGCAACGCGAACACCACTCCTGGCACCAGCAGGAAGCGCAGAAGCGTGATGAAATTGGGAATGGTCAAGGCTCACCTTTCAAGCTTTCTTCCCGCATCGCCGCCCGCGTTCGACCCGACTGCTGCATACATGACCGGACGGATACGGCGCCGCAAGAGGGAAGATTTGATCCAAACGCTGTGCGGGGGCGATCCAGGCTTCTTGCGATGCTTTCCCCTTCGTGCCAATAGCCGGAGAAACAAAGCGAGCGCTAGCGGAACACGCCATGAGCAAGAAGAAGAACGGCCTCAGCTACGCCGACGCCGGCGTGGACATCGATGCGGGCAATGCGCTCGTGGAAAAGATCAAGCCGCTTGTGCGCTCGACACGCCGGCCCGGGGCTGACGGCGAGATCGGCGGTTTCGGCGGCCTCTTCGACCTGAAGGCCGCAGGCTTTTCCGATCCCGTCCTGGTCGCAGCCAATGACGGCGTGGGCACGAAGCTGAAAGTGGCAATCGAGTCGGGCAAACATGATACGGTGGGAATCGACCTCGTGGCCATGTGCGTCAACGACCTCGTGGTGCAGGGCGCGGAGCCGCTCTTCTTTCTTGACTATTTCGCGACCGGAAAGCTCGATCCCGATCAGGGGGCTGCCATCGTCGGCGGCATCGCCGAGGGCTGCCGGCTGGCGGGCTGTGCGCTGATCGGCGGCGAGACGGCGGAGATGCCCGGAATGTATCGCGAGGGAGATTACGATCTTGCGGGATTCGCCGTCGGGGCGGCTGAGCGCGGCAGGCTTCTGCCCACCAATGACATTGTCGAAGGCGATGTCATCCTGGGACTGGCCTCCTCCGGCCTGCACTCCAATGGATTTTCGCTCGTGCGCAAGATCGTGCAGCGGAGCGGGCTCGGCTGGGACGACCCCTCGCCGTTCGACGAAAGCCGTTCGCTTGCCGAGGCACTGCTCGAGCCGACCCGCATCTATGTGAAGCCCCTGCTCGCCGCCATCGCCGGCACGCACGGCATCAAGGCGCTCGCCCACATCACCGGCGGGGGTTTTCCCGAAAACATCCCGCGAGTCCTCCCGCCCGCCTTCGCTGCGGAAATCAATCTTGAAGCGGTCGAAGTGTCACCGGTCTTCTCCTGGCTCGCTGAGCAAGGAGGTGTCGCTCCCCATGAGATGCTGCGCACCTTCAATTGCGGCATCGGCATGATCGCCGTGGTGGCGGCAGGCCAGGCCGCACAGGTGGCTGCCGTCCTGCAAAAGGAGGGCCAGCACGTGGAAATCCTCGGCGGCATCGTGCCACGCCGCGACAAAGGCGTGATCTATCGGGGGACCCTTGCGCTATGAGGGAGAAAAAGAAGGCCGCGATCCTTATATCCGGGCGTGGCTCCAACATGACCGCGCTCATCCGCTCGGCCGCGGAGGCTGATTTTCCGGCTGAGATCACCTGCGTGATCAGCGACAAGGCGGCCGCGCCTGGACTGACCGCCGCCGAAGCAGCGGGCGTTCCCGCCCTTGCCGTGCCACGCGCCGACTTTTCCAGCAAGGCCGCTCATGAATCGGCGATCGAAGAAGCACTGGGCCAGCACGGCGTAGAGCTTATCTGCCTTGCTGGCTTCATGCGCATTCTCAGTGCGGAGTTCGTCCAGCGCTGGGAAGGGCGGATGATCAACATCCATCCCTCCTTGCTTCCCCTCTTCAAGGGGCTCGACACCCATCGGCGGGCGATCGAGGCCGGCATGCGTATCCATGGCTGCACCGTGCACTTTGTGACCCTCGAAATGGACTCGGGCCCTATCATCGCACAGGCGGCCGTGCCGGTGCTGCCGGGGGAAACGGAAGAGGAACTTGCCGAACGCGTCCTGCGCGCGGAACACCAGATCTATCCGCTTGCCCTCGCCCTCGTCGCTTCCGGTCGCGCCCGCATGGAGGAAGGCAGGACGATCTTCGCCGCCTCGGCCGATATCGGCTGGGGAGAGCGCGGGAGCCTCCTGGTGCCCTCCTCCGTAGAGGAAGCGGTCAACCTCGAGGATTTGGCTCGCCGGACGCCTTAGCGGCTCATTGAGCGGCTCGCAAAGCGCGAGCTTGCTGCAAGGCAGAAGTCCTTATTTCCAATACGGGGTTGCACGCGCGGCTTCGCCTACCATATGAGGGAAATTCCGCATTTTTCTTTCATGCATCGAAGGATTGCCCCGCGCGTATGCCACATGAAACGCCGCTCATAGCCACTATCGTCGCGGGCCTTGGGTTGGCGTTCATATTCGGTGCGATTGCGAACCGGTTTCGTATCCCACCCTTGGCGGGCTATCTGCTGGCGGGCGTCCTTGTCGGCCCGCATACGCCGGGGTTCGTCGCCGACCAGCATCTGGCGCTGGAATTGGCCGAGATCGGCGTGATCCTGCTCATGTTCGGCGTGGGGCTTCACTTTTCCCTCAAGGACCTCCTGTCCGTGCGGGCGATCGCGCTGCCCGGCGCCGTGGTGCAGATCGGCTTTGCCACCGCCCTCGGAGTGGGACTGTCCCACTTGCTTGGGTGGAGCATCGGCGCGGGCCTCGTATTCGGTCTTGCGCTTTCGGTGGCCAGTACCGTGGTTCTTCTTCGCGCCATGCAGGAGCGGCGCCTGATCGATACCGAACGCGGGCGCATTGCGGTCGGCTGGCTGATCGTCGAAGACCTTGCGATGGTGCTGGCCCTCGTGGTGCTACCTGCCATAGCGGGTATGCTCGGCGGCGCGGCGCAATCCGCTACTGAAGTGGATACGGTGGGCGGCGGCATTCTCGCCCAGCTCAATTTCGGAATATGGGGAGTGCTCGGCGTTACCTTCGCCAAGGTGACCGCCTTCGTGCTTTTCATGCTGATCGTCGGACGGCGGGTCATCCCTTGGATCCTGCATTACGTCGCCCACACCGGCTCGCGCGAGCTCTTCCGCCTGGCGGTGCTCGCGCTTGCTCTGGGCGTCGCATTCGGCGCGGCCAATCTGTTCGATGTCTCGCTCGCGCTTGGCGCTTTCTTCGCCGGCATGATCATGAGCGAATCCGAGCTCAGCCACCGCGCCGCGGAGGAGTCGCTGCCGCTTCGGGATGCCTTCTCGGTTCTCTTCTTCGTCTCGGTGGGCATGCTGTTCAACCCGGCCAGCCTGATGGAGAACACCTGGCCGATCCTCGCCACGCTGTTCATCATCATGATCGGCAAATCGGTCGCTGCCTACCTGATCGTCGTTGCCTTCCGTTACCCGGCAGGAACAGCCTTCATCATCTCGGCCAGCCTCGCACAGATCGGCGAGTTTTCATTCATCCTGGCCGAACTGGGCGTGAACCTGAACCTTCTCCCGGAGGAAGGTCGTGACCTCATCCTTGCCGGCGCGATCCTCTCCATTCTCCTGAACCCCCTCGCCTTTGCGCTGGCAGACCGTCTGCAGAAGCGCGCCGAGGTGCCAGGCGAGATGCAATCGTCACCCGCGGGAAGCGAGCGTGCCAAGGAAGCCGAGGGTGCCGGCGAGGCGCTGGAGAAAACAGCTCTCAGTGACCATACGATTGTCGTGGGATGCGGCCGCGTCGGCAGCCTGATCGCCCAATCGCTGAAAGAAGCGGGTCTGCCGTTCCTCGTGATAGAGGATGCAGACAAGAGCGTCGCCAAGCTGCGAGCCGAGGGGATTGAGACCATCATCGGCAATGCGGCCAAGGCTGAAATCCTGGACGCCGCCAATCCAGGCGTCGCCAAACGCCTTATCATCGCCATACCCAATGCATTCGAGGCTGGGCAGATCGCCATGCGCGCGCGGTCGGCGAACCCGGCGCTTAAGATTATCGCCCGCGCCCATTCCGATGCGGAAGTCGATCACCTGAAGGGCCTCGGTGCCGATACGGTGATCATGGGCGAGCGCGAAATCGCCAAGGGCATCGTGAGCGAAGTTCTGAAGGATACCGCTGACGAACTGGCCGCCAAGGAAGCGTCAGGCAGCGGTGACGGGATCCACGATCCGCGGGATGATGAGTCGCCTCAGCCAAGCGACGGTGCTGCGCGGGACGCGAGGATTGCCGCCTCCCGCAAGTCCGGCGCCGACATTGCTCCTGCAGCCGCCGACCTTCCTTCGACAGAAGCGGAAACTTCCTGAGCCGCCGGGGCGGCCTCGATCAGGCCGGCCGCACCCATACCTTCGTGTCGTGGAAGGCACCTCCCCCGTAAGGGGCAATCGCGTCGGCTCCCGTCAGCACATTGATCCCCTCGCCGCGCTCATGCGCGCTGTTCGGCCAAATGCCTTCCGCGATGACCACGCCGCGCCTCACCCCTTCGAAGAGCCTGGCGTGAAGGACCACTTCGCCCCGATGGTTGCCGATCTCGACCCGGTCGCCTTCGGCGATTTTCAGCAAAGCGGCATCTTCCGGATGGAGCATCAGTTCCGGCCGCCCCTCCCGCTTCTTCGAACCCGGCGTTTCCGTGAAGCTGGAATTGAGGAAGCTGCGGGCAGGCGACGTGGCCAGTCTGAAAGGATGTTCCGGATCGACTGCTTCGATGAAATCCACGTGGTCCGGGAACTCCGGCAGGCGCTCGTACGGTCCTTGGAAGCCGATCGTTGCCGGCGGCCGATTGGGGCCTGGCGTGCCGGTCCAATTGGGCCGGAAGCGGAACTTTCCGTCCGGGTGCGCAAAACCGATAAGATAATGCGCCGTTTCGAAATCCGGCTGCACATCGGCCCAGCGCTCGTTGCGGCAGCTGTCGAAGGTGCCAAGACCCCGCCGGCCGAGCATCCAGTCGAGATGCTCGCGCGCAGAAAGGCCAAAGCCGGGCAGATGCGCGACGCCGAGCCTGGAGGCTAGCCCGTCGATGACGAAGATGTTTTCCCGTGCCTCGCCCGGCGCCTCGATCAGCTTCGGTCCCAGAAGAATGTGCTGATGGCCGCCGCCGCGATAGATGTCGTCATGCTCCAGGAACATCGTGGCGGGGAGCACGACATCTGCGAGCTTGGCCGTATCGGTCATGAACTGCTCGTGCACGCAGACGAAGAGATCGTCGCGCAGGAAGCCTCGCTTCACCAGCCGCTGCTCTGGCGCGACATTGGCCGGGTTGGTGTTCTGGATCAGCATCGCTGCGACCGGCGGGCCGCCATGAAGCGCCGCGGGATCGCCGGTCAGCACCCTGCCGATCTGAGTCTGGTCAAGGGAGCGTGTCGAAAAATCGTCGAAGGCGGTGCCCTCGATCAGCGACTTGTCCAGCCCGAAAATGCCGGAATTGGAATGGAAGGCACCGCCTCCTTCATACTGCCAGGCGCCAGTCACGGCAGCGATGGAAAGAGCCGCGTGCATGTTCACTGCCCCGTTGCGGTTGCGTGTGAACCCATAGCCAAGGCGGAAATAGGTGCGCTTCGTGCGGCCAACGAGTCGTGCGAAGGCTTCGATCTCGCCCGCAGGCACGCCGGTGATCGCTTCCGCCCAGGCCGGGGTGCGCTGAGCAAGATGCGCTTCCAGGCCCTTCGGATCGTCGGTGTAGCGTTCGAGATACGGCCAATCGGCGTAGCCGTCGCGGAACAGCACATGCATCACCGCGCAGGCGAGCGCTCCATCCGTTCCCGGACGGACGATGATGCCGAGATCGGCCTGCTTCATCGTGGCGTTGTCGTAGACGTCGATAACGACGATCTTTGCGCCGCGCTCCTTTCGCGCGCGGACCGCATGCGTCATCACGTTCACCTGGGTCGCCACCGCGTTGGTGCCCCAGATAACGACGCAATCGGCCTTCGCCATCTCGCGGGGATCAGGGCCGCGCAGGGCGCCCGTGCCCATTACGTATCCCGCCCAGGCCGGATTGGTGCAGATCGTATCGAATTGCTTCGAATAGCGCTTGGCGTGCCTCAAGCGGTGGATCGAATCGCGCTGCACAAGCCCCATGGTGCCGGCATAATGATAAGGCCAGATCGATTCGCTGCCGTATCTTTCCTCTGCCTTGATGAACGCCTCTGCCACAAGGTCGAGGGCAGCGTCCCAGTTCGCCTCCTTCCAGTTCCCCTCCCCTTTGGCTCCGCTGCGTACGAGCGGCTTCAGGAGACGGTCCGGATGATGGACGCGCTCGGCGTAGCGGGCGACCTTGGCGCAGATCACCCCTGCGGTGTAGCTGTTATCCTTGGCGCCGTGGACGCGGCCGACACGGCCATCGATTATCTCGACGTCGAGCGCGCAGGTGGACGGACAGTCATGCGGGCAGGCCGAATGGCCGATATGAATCGATGGATGCGTGTTCATGACGTCGACACTAGCGGCTTTGCCTTCTTCGGAGTAGGGCCAAAGAGGTCAAAAGAATTCACGCAATCCATCAGGCGCGATGATGGCAGCGTGCCGCCGAGGAGTCGATGAACTACCGCCACGCCTATCACGCAGGAAATTTCGCTGACGTGGTGAAGCACACCGTGCTCGTCCGCATCGTCGAATACCTCAAGCGCAAGGAAAAGCCCTTCCGTATCATCGACACGCATGCGGGCGTGGGACTTTATGATCTCTCGTCCGAGGAAGCGCGGAAGACCGGAGAATGGCGCGAGGGTGTCGGCAGGCTCATGGAAAAGCCGCTCGGCGAAGAGGCCGCGGATCTTCTCAAGCCCTTTCTCGATTCGATTCACGCGGTGAATCACGGGGACGGAGAAATCACGGTCTATCCCGGCTCCCCCATGATCGTCCGACACCTTCTGCGCAGGCAGGACCGGCTGACCGCGATCGAACTGCATCCGCAGGACGCCCGGGCCCTGAAGGAGAATTTCGAAGGTGACCATCAGGTTCGCGTGATCGAACTCGACGGCTGGCTGGCGCTTGGGGCACATCTGCCTCCCAAGGAGAAACGCGGACTGGTGCTGGTCGATCCGCCGTTCGAAAAGGAAGGCGAATTCTACCGCATCGTGGAGGGGTTGAAGAAGGCGCACCGCCGCTGGCCCGGCGGCATCTATGCGCTCTGGTACCCCATCAAGGATCGCCAGGAGGTGGATCTGTTCCGCTCCACGCTGGTACAAAGCGGCGTGCCCGACATCCTCGATATCGGGCTTTTCGTCCGACCCTCCTCCCCCGCGTCGCGCCTCGACGGAACCGGCATGATCGTGGTCAACCCGCCCTATGTGCTCAGGGAGGAACTCCGGATCCTTCTGCTTTTGCTCGCCGACCGGCTCGGGGAGGACGGGCGCGGCCGCTTTTTCGTAGAGCAGCTTACGCCTGAAGAACGGAGCGCATCTTGACCGGAATCGGCTGGTGGCGGAAAGTAGGCAGAGGTACGGGGTAGATCAGGAGACTCTCCATGGCACGCCTTATGGCACTCGCCGCAGGTTTGGCGCTTTCGCTTTCAGCCGTAGTGCAGACCGTTTCCGTGCAGGCGGCCGACTTCATCGGCGCTGGCGTGTATGGGGGCGAGGATGCCATATGCGCTCACCGGAGCGTGCGCGGTACGATCCAGAGCCGCTTCCGCCACCAGGTTACGCACGTACCCAATCTGCCCAATGTGGGCATAGTCGATTTCTACGGCGCGCGGCTCACGCGTTATGAACCGGCAACGCTGAACAGCCCGATCGAGCGGCGCTATTGCCAGGCAACAGCGCGCCTCTCCGATGGACAGGACCGACCGATCTGGTACCTGATCGAATATGGACAGGGTTTTGCCGGCATCGGCGACAATGTGGAGTTCTGCGTTCTCGGATTCGACCGTTGGAATGTCTACAATTCCGCTTGCCGCGTTCTGCGCTGAGGCGGGACGTCCGGCCGCGCTGCTCAAGTCGGCATTCCTGGCCTTTTTAATGCTGACGGTGCCGGCTTATGCCGGCGAACGCGGGGCCCAGCCGGGCGCCTTTGACTTCTACGTCCTGTCGCTTTCCTGGTCGCCCAGCTATTGCGCGGCTGAAGGAGCCGACGCCAATCCCGAACAATGTGGCGCCAGGCGTCCTTTCGCCTTTGTGGTGCACGGGTTCTGGCCGCAATATGAGCAGGGATATCCGGAGTTCTGCCCCAGCCGTCAGCCGGACCGCGTGCCGAAGGCATTGGCAGAGGCTTATCGCGACGTAGTGCCGTCGGCCGGGCTCATGGGTCACCAGTGGCGCAAGCATGGTTCCTGCTCCGGCTTGAGCCAGGAAGTTTATTTTTCCGTTTTGCGAAGGGCGCGGGAACGCATAACGATTCCGTCCGCGTTTTCCCGGATCGAGGAGCCGCTCATGATTTCGCCGCAAGAGGTGGAACAGCGCTTCCTGGCGGAGAATCAAGGCCTGGAGCCGTCCGGCATCGCCGTTACCTGCGGGAGGCGATATCTGCAGGAAGTTCGCATCTGCATGACGCGGGACCTCGAATTCCGCTCCTGCAAGGAGGTGGACCGCAACAGCTGCCGGCAACGGAATGTGCTGATGCCGCCGGTGCGATAAACTCGAAAGAGAAAAAGCCGGGCACATGCCCGGCTTTTTCCGATCAGATATCGGCTCTGCTTAGAACTGCATACCAAAGCCGAGCATGACCCGGTTGCTGCTCGTGTCCACATCACCGCCGTCGAAGTCAGCACTGAGGTCGGTGTAGCGGTACTCGATGCGCGCGAAGGACTTGTCGGTCAGCTTCACGTCCGCGCCGGCACCAGCCGTCCAGCCCCAGGCAGTCTCGTGCTCAGACGCGCCCGGAACGGAAACTTCCAGACGGCTGCCAGCACCACCGCCGGTGGCATAGAGCAGCACATTGTCCGTGGCGGCATAGCCGAGACGCGCACGCAGCGAGCCCTCGATGCCGTGCTCGACATCCACACCGCCATCGTCGCCTTCCATGCCGTTGTAGCCGAGGTCACCCTCGACACCGTACACGAACTGTCCGGACTGACCCTGCCAGCCGCCGAACACGTCGCCGACGAAGCCGTCGGTATCGATGTCGTCCGCACCGTCGGAGGAAACTTCGCCTGAGAAGCCGTAGCCGAGAGCAATACCGGCATACGGGCCGGCCCAGGTTGCAACCGGAGCGACTTCCATCGGAGCGGCGGGCGGTGCGGGCGGCTGCTCGTACACCACGTCAGCAGCGTTGGCAGGTATCGCCGCAGCAACAACGGCAGCAGCGGCAGCAAAGCCGAGCAGAGTTTTCTTGTTGGCCTTCATTTTTAGTCTCCTTAGCCACATGGGCAATTCTTCAGATGGGTGCCTGCCGGAAAAACGCAAGCATCCAGCGTGCCCCAACCGGTGGCCTTATAAACGAGGTGACGGCCACGCGGTTCCGCCGGCCTGAGGGAAAAGCGGCGAAAGATGGCCGCAAGATGGCTGCCGATCAAAAGCGTCCGCCGGGAATATTGAATCGCGGAGCCGGTGTGTCTTGATTGCCACAATTTTGATCAGTGCGTGGCGACCGGTTAAGCAGCGGGTAACCATAAAAGCGAGATGCGGGGCGAGCCTCTCATGGCTGCAGGGCGCTATGAATCCGCCCGCTCCCGCTTATATATTCGGCGTAACGAGAAGGATAAGGGATGCGGCCGGCGGACAAGAACGCTCTCATCACCGGCGGGGCAAGAAGGATCGGCAAGGCGATCGTGCGCGATCTTGCCGCCCATGGCTTTGCCGTAGCCATTCATTGCGGTCGATCGCGCGCCGATGCCGAGAGCCTGGCCGCGTCGATTTCCGATGAGGGAGGCAAGGCGGTTGTCCTGCAGGCAGACCTTACTGACACAACGCAGGCGGAAGGTTTGGTCGGCGAAGCGATCAAGGCTCTTGGCTCGATAGGGCTTCTCGTCAATAACGCTTCCGTGTTCGAGCCGGATTCTGTAACCGGTTTCATCGAGGAGACCTGGGACAGGCACTTTGCCCTGCACGTGAAGGGGCCGGCGATTCTTGCCGGGAACTTCGCCCGGGCGCTGCCACAAGACCGTGAAGGCCTGATTGTGAACCTGATCGACCAGCGCGTCTGGAAGCCGACGCCGCGCTATTTCAGTTATACGCTCTCGAAGGCCGCGCTGTGGATGGCGACCCGCACCATGGCGCAAGCGCTCGCGCCGCGAATCCGCGTGAATGCCATCGGGCCCGGCCCCACCCTGCCGGACCAGGGCGAGGACGAGGCCAGCTTCCGCCGGCAGACGGAAAGCTTGCCCCTCGGGCGGGGGCCAAGCCTGTCCGAATTTGGCACCACGATCCGTTATCTCTGGGACACGCCCTCGATCACCGGGCAGATGATCGCGCTCGACGGCGGTAAGCATCTGGCGTGGCAGACTCCCGATATAGTGGGGACCGGCACATGAGCGCGTCGGACCTTTCCTCCACCATAGCGGCGGTTCCCGGCAAGAGCATTGATTGGGACAATGCGGGCAGCGACGCCTCCGGCGCCACCGGCGTGGAAGTGATTCAGGCCGTCGTGAAGCGGCTGCCCAACGCCCCCGGTGTCTATCGGATGATGAACGCCGAAGGCGACGTCCTCTACGTCGGCAAGGCGCGAAGCCTCAGGAAGCGCGTCACCAACTACGCGCAAGGCCGCGGCCACTCGAACCGCATCGCGCGGATGATTCGAGAGACGGCCTCGATGGAGTTCGTCGTCACGCGCACCGAAACGGAAGCGTTGCTGCTGGAAGCCAACCTCATCAAGCGCCTTCGCCCGCGCTTCAACGTGCTTTTGCGCGATGACAAGTCGTTTCCCTACATCCTGCTTACCGGCGACCATCCCGCGCCCGGCATCTTCAAGCACCGTGGCGCTCGCTCGCGCAAGGGAGACTATTTCGGTCCGTTCGCTTCCGCCGGTGCCGTGGGGCGCACGATCAATTCCCTTCAGCGGGCCTTTCTGCTGCGCACCTGCACGGATTCCGTCTTCGAGAGCCGCACGCGCCCCTGCCTGCTCTACCAGATCAAGCGCTGCTCCGGCCCATGCACAGGCGAGATCAGCGTCGAGGATTATGCCAGGCTCGTGGCCGAGGCGAAGGAGTTCCTGTCCGGCCGCTCCAGCAAGGTGAAGGCCGAAATCGCCGCGGCCATGCGGGAAGCTTCCGAGGCGCTAGATTTCGAACGGGCAGCGATTTATCGCGACCGCCTCGCCGCACTGAGCCACGTACAGGCGCATCAAGGCATCAATCCCCGCGGCATCGAAGAGGCGGACGTCTTTGCCATCCACCAGGAGGGAGGCCAGAGCTGCATTCAGGTCTTCTTCTTCCGCACGGGCCAGAACTGGGGCAATCGCGCTTATTTCCCCAAGGCGGACCCCGCGCTTGGTCCGGACGAGGTCCTCGGCTCCTTCCTGGCGCAGTTCTATGACGACAAGCCCTGCCCGCGGCTCGTCCTCCTTTCTCATCCCGTGGAGGACCAAGAGCTGCTTGCCGAGGCGCTCTCCGCCCGCGCGGGGCGCAGGGTCACCGTCTCCGTGCCGCAGCGTGGTGAGAAGAAGGATCTGACCGACCATGCCCTGCAGAATGCTCGCGAGGCGCTGGGCCGGCGGCTTGCCGAGACCTCCTCGCAGACGCGGCTGCTCGAGGCATTCGCCGAGACCTTTGGGCTCGAGGCTGCTCCGCGGCGCATCGAGGTGTACGACAATTCCCACATCATGGGCACGAACGCCGTCGGTGCCATGATCGTGGCCGGGCCGGAAGGCTTCGTGAAGAACCAGTACCGCAAGTTCAATATCCGCTCGACCGATATCACGCCCGGCGATGATTTCGGCATGATGCGGGAGGTCATGCAGCGACGGTTCGCCCGCCTCATCAAGGAGCAGGGCCTGCCCACAAATGGCGACGGCGAAGAGCAGGAAGATTCAGCCTTCCCGGCCTGGCCGGACGTGATCCTGATCGATGGCGGCCAGGGCCAGATGTCGGCCGTGAGGCAGATTCTCGACGATCTCGGGATTGCTGATCTCGTCACGGCGATCGGCGTTGCCAAAGGCGTCGACCGCGATGCGGGGCGTGAGCGCTTTTTCATGGAGGGGCGGCAGCCCTTCTCACTCCCGCTTCGCGATCCGGTGCTTTATTTCGTGCAGAGGTTGCGTGATGAGGCGCACCGGTTCGCCATCGGCTCCCATCGGGCGCGGCGCAAGAAGGAGATGGTGAAGAATCCGCTCGACGAGGTCGCCGGCATCGGCCCGAGCCGCAAGCGCGCACTTCTTCATCATTTTGGAACCGCCAAGGCAGTGAGCCGTGCGGCCGTCGAAGATCTCATGGAAGTCGACGGCATTTCCGAATCGATCGCCAGGCTCATCTACAACCACTTCCATGAAGGCGCATAGGCGTCATTGCCGCGCAGGCCTGCCGCTTGACCGCGCCCCGTCCAGTCTGATTTGACTAGAGCTCCAATGAGCCAGCAATCCATGTCGCAGCAACGCGCCTTCAATCTACCCAACCTGCTTACCTATGCGCGCATCATGGCAGTGCCCCTGATCGTGCTCTGCTTTTTCCTGGAGGGGCGGCTGCAGTCGAGCGACTTCGCGCGTTGGTCGGCCTTGTTGATCTTTCTCGCTGCGAGTGTGACGGATTATTTCGACGGATACCTGGCGCGCTCATGGAAGCAGACCTCGAACATTGGAAAGATGCTCGATCCGATCGCCGACAAGCTGCTGGTAGCGACCTGTCTCCTGCTGCTCGCAGCCGATACGGACCGCACCATCGCCGGCTGGACTCTCTGGGCCGCCATCATCATCCTGTGCCGGGAGATCCTCGTTTCCGGTCTGCGGGAATACCTGGCGGGCCTCAAGGTGAGCGTGCCGGTGACGCGGCTCGCCAAATGGAAGACCACGATCCAGATGGTCGCAATCGGTTTCCTGCTCGCCGGCCCCGCGGGCGACAAGATCCTTCCCTATACGACCGAGACCGGCATTGCGCTGCTCTGGTTTTCGGCGCTCGTCACCCTCTATACCGGGTATGACTATTTCCGTGCCGGCTTGAAGCACATCATCGAGGAATGAGATGAAGCTCGTCTATTTCGCCTGGGTGCGGGAACGCATCGGCAAGGAGGCCGAAGAGGTATCGCTGCCCGGCACAGTCAAGACCGTCTCCGACCTGCTGCAATGGCTGAAGGATCGCGGGGAAGGTTATGCTGCGGCGCTGGAACATCCGCAGGTGATCCGCGTCGCCGTCGACAGGCAGCATGTGGACCATAACGCGGAATTGCCAGAGGATGGCGAGGTGGCTCTTTTCCCGCCGATGACGGGAGGGTGAGAGCATGGCTGCTTGCGTGCCCCTCATTCGTGTACAGGCGGAAGACTTCGATCTTTCAGCCGAGGTGGAGCGGCTGACAGGCGGCCGCAAGGATATCGGCGCCGTCGTGACTTTTACCGGGCGCTGCCGCGACGAGGGCGGCAGGCTGGCGGCCCTGGAACTCGAGCACTATCCCGGCATGGCCGAGGCCGAGATCGCGCGGATCGCGGACGAGGCTGCGGAACGCTGGCAGCTTTCGGGCCTTACCGTCATCCACCGGTTCGGCAAGATCAATCCGGGCGAAAACATCGTCCTGGTCGTGGCCGCTTCCTCGCACAGGAAGGCTGCGCTGGAAGCTGCGGACTTCCTCATGGACTACCTGAAATCCCGCGCGCCGTTCTGGAAGAAGGAACATCCCGTAGGCGGCGAGGCCGGTCGGTGGGTCGAAGCCAAGTTGGCCGACGAGCAAGCGCTCGAGCGCTGGCGGAAATGAAAAAGCCGAAGGCGCACCTCCGGCTTCATCCATTCTTTTTCGGGCCTCCGGCAAGGACGAGAAATTGATCAGCCGACAATTTCCGTTTCGGAGAACCAGTAGCGGATTTCCTGCTCGGCCGTCTCCGGCGCATCCGAACCATGCACGGAGTTCTCGCCGATCGACAGCGCGAACAGCTTGCGGATGGTCCCCTCCGCAGCATTGGCCGGGTTGGTGGCTCCCATGATCTCGCGGTTCTTGGCGATCGCATTCTCGCCTTCCAGCACCTGCACCACCGTCGGCCCGGAGGACATGAAGTCGCACAATTCGTCGAAGAACGGCCGGTCCTTGTGAACGGCATAGAAGCCTTCCGCCTGGCGGCGGCTCATCCATACGCGCTTGGAGGCGACGACCCGCAGGCCGGCATCCTCGAACATTTTCGTGATTGCACCGGTGAGATTGCGCCGGGTGGCGTCCGGCTTGATCATGGAAAAAGTGCGTTCGATCGCCATTTCAAATCCTTCTGCAGCGGGAAACTTCGAGATGGCGGGTCTATAGCCGCGACTGGCGCACCTGTGAAGAGCGATCAGGCCGCAGCGCGCGCTCTTCTGCCCAAGCCTCCGTGCAAGTCGAGGATGCGGTCGAACCAATCGGCAACCGGATCGTCGGCAGCCAGGAACGGGAACGGAGATGACACACGCGCCCATTGGAAGGCACCGGCAACGATATAGTCGGAAAAGAGCGGAGCCTCGCCTCCGATAAAAGGCTGATGCCAGAAGAGCGTGCGCAGCGGCTCCAGCGAAGCTCGGAAAGCTTCCAGCTTTTCCTCGCGGCCGGCCGACACCTCCTCCAACGTTTTGCCGAAGCGGGCTTCGCGGCTTTGCCGGAAATACGCCTGGTCTTCCGCATCGAGCCAGTCGTGGATGTCAAGCATCGCCGCCTGACCGATGAAGCTATGCAACGTGAGTTGAGACCAGCGCTCGACGAAGCGCGCCATAGCCTTGCCTCCTTCGCCGCCAAAAAGGCTCGCGCGATCGGGATAACGCTCCTCAAGGTAAAGGGCGATGGCAAAGGAATCCCGCATGACAAGGTCGCCGTCGCGGATAACCGGTACGGTCTTGCTCGCACCATTCTCGATCCCGGGGATCTCAGTGAAGCGAGTGCGCCTGCATTCGAAGGAAAGTCCCTTATGCGCGAGAGCAAAAGCCACTTTCCAGCAATGCGGACTGAAGGGCTGGCTGTCCCGGTTGCCAACCAGTTCATAGAGAATGATCGCCATCGCGCCCCCTTCATCCAACAAGCGTCCCTGTCAACAACCGTTTATCCCACCCCTGGAACGCTTTCCAATCGATTTCCGGAAGCGGAAACATGCACGGAATTGATGAGCGCCGATCGATGGGCTGCGTTAAACTGCGGCACCGGGCCGGAGGGCGGAAGGGAATGAAACAGCATTTCGGAATGATGGCAGCCTATAACCGCTGGGCAAACCGTACTCTCTACGCTGCTGCGGCTGAACTCAGCCCGGATGAGCTTGCGCGCGACGTCGGTGTCTTCTTCAAATCGATGTTGGGCACACTTAACCACATCCTTGTAGCCGATCGCATCTGGATGAGGCGGTTTACGGGAGAGGGCAACGCGCCTGACCGCCTGGATGCGATTCTCTTCAACGCGTTTCCGGCTCTGCGGCTTGCGCGCGATGCGGAGGACAAGCGTATCATGGAGTGGGTACATACGCTGACCGAGGATGCTCTGCACGGCCGATTCACCTACATGAGCATAAGCAATCCTACAGTGATTTCTCAGCGGTTAGCGCCTGCGCTTACGCATTTCTTCAATCATCAGACGCACCATCGTGGCCAGGCCCACGCGATCCTGTCCATATTGGGCAGAAAGCCGCCATCTTTGGATCTTGTATACTTTCATCGGACACCTGACGGCCGGGATTTCGCGTAACTACGGAACTTCTCCATAATTGCGCCTGTCCAGCTCATCCTGACCAGCCCGGCTGCTTACGGCTACAATTTCGTGCAGCTCCGCCCGGCTGCCGCAGACGGCGAGCCGCTGATCGGTCCTCTCGCTCAGTAGACGGCCTGTCCCCCCAAGGGGGAAGGTTTCTTTTCGCGGCGTCGGATATCGCGCTTGCAAGCTGGCGCCGCCTCGGCCAAAACCGGCGGCTATGCTGACAATCAACGATCTTTCCCTGCGCATTGCCGGAAGGCTCCTCATCGAGCACGCATCCTTGACGCTGCCCGCCGGCACGAAGGCAGGACTCGTCGGGCGGAACGGCACCGGCAAGACCACGCTTTTTCGCGCCATCACCGGCGAGCTTTCACCGGAAACGGGCTCGATCACGCTCCCCAAGGGCACGCGAATCGGCCAGGTGGCGCAGGAGGCGCCGGGCACGGAGGAGCCGCTGATCGACATCGTCCTCAAGGCGGATGTCGAGCGCGACCGGCTGATGCGGGAGGCCGAGACGGCCGTCGATCCGCATCGCATTGCCGAAATCCAGACGCGGCTTGCCGATATCGACGCCCATTCCGCGGAAGCTCGCGCCGCGGCTATCCTTGCCGGCCTCGGCTTTGACGCGGAGGCGCAGAAGCGGCCAGCCTCTTCCTTCTCCGGAGGCTGGCGGATGCGCGTGGCACTTGCGGCCGTGCTCTTCGCCGAACCGGACCTGCTTTTGCTGGACGAACCTACGAACTATCTCGACCTGGAAGGCACGCTCTGGCTCGAAAGCTATCTGGCGCGCTATCCCTATACCGTACTTCTAATCAGCCACGACCGGGACCTGCTCAACCGCGCCGTCAACAACATCGTGCATCTGGAGAACAGGAAACTCACCTTCTGGCGCGGCGGATACGATCAGTTCGCACGCCAGTACGCCGAGAAGGCCGAACTTCAGGAAAAGCTGCGCGCCAAGCAGGAAGCCCAGCGCAAGCACATGGAAGCCTTTGTCGAGCGCTTCCGCTACAAGGCATCGAAAGCCAGGCAGGCGCAATCCCGGCTCAAGGCCCTAGCGCGGCTGCAGCCGATCACCGCCCTTGTCCAGGAAAGCGTGATGCCTTTCCGCTTTCCAAATCCGGTGAAGCAGGTCGCCTCCCCCATCGTTGCCATCGAAGGCGGCGCGGTGGGGTATGAGCCCGAGCGGCCGGTGCTGAAGCACCTCAACCTGCGCATCGACAATGACGACCGCATCGCGCTGCTTGGCGCAAACGGCAACGGCAAGTCGACCTTCGCCAAGCTGATCGCCGGCAGGCTCGCGCTTCAAGCAGGCACCATGACGCTGGCGCCGGGACTGAAGGTCTCGATCTTCGCCCAGCACCAGCTTGACGACCTTCGGCCCGACGAGAACGCGCACCAGCACGTGCGCCGCCTGATGCCGGATGCGCCGGAGTCGAAGGTGCGGGCGCGCGTGGCCCAGTTCGGCCTCTCCACCGAGAAGATGGACACTCCGGCCAAGGAGCTTTCGGGCGGCGAGAAGGCGCGCCTCCTCATGGGGCTCGCCGCCTTCGACGCGCCGCATCTCTTCATTCTCGACGAGCCGACAAACCACCTGGACATCGACAGCCGCGAGGCGCTGATAGAAGCGCTCAACAGTTACGAGGGCGCAGTGATCCTCATCAGCCACGACCGGCACCTCATCGAGGCTTGCGCCGACCGGCTGTGGCTCGTGAACCAGGGAACGGTCCAGCCCTTCGACGGTGATATCGAGGATTATCGTGCGCTAACCACTGGAGGAACGAGCCGGGCGCGCGACAGGCGCGAGGCCGACAAGGCGTCGAAAGCGGACCGCAGGCGCGAAGCCGCCAAGCGTCGTGCCGCTCTCGAACCGCTCGCCAAGGAGATCAAGGCCACGGAGGGGCTGATCGAACGCATGCGCGGTCGGCTGGAAGCCATCGAAGCGCGGATGGCCGACCCCGCTCTCTACGAGCGCGATCCCGCCCAGGCTGCAACACTCGCCAAGGAGCGCGCGGAACTGGCGCAGTCGATCGCGCGGCAGGAAGAGAAATGGCTGGAACTGTCGACCGAGTATGAAGAGGGAATAGCGGAATAAGGCGGCGCGGTCAGGATCAGACACCTCCGCCTTATTCCCTCCCTCTCCTCACGCCTTCTTGTGCCAGCGTCGGTCGGGGCCCTGCTGCCAGTACGTGACCGTATGTCCCGCTGATTTCATCGCCTTCCACTGGCCGCGCGCGGCTTCAAGCTGGACCGTGTCGTGCCCGTCGAACAGAAAGACCGCCCGTTCATAGCCCTCAAGCGCTCCCGGCTCGGCTCCGTCCACCAGGAAGCGGATCGTCGCGTTGTTGGGATTGGCCGTGCTCGTCGTGAGAATCACCGACTGTTCCGCCGCATGCGGCTCGCGGTCCGTTCCGTGCGGGATGAAACTGTCTTCGCGGAAAGTCCAGAGGGTGGAGTCCAACGCATCGCGCCGCTCCTCGCTCGCAACCTGAATCCCGACCCGCCACCCCCGCTCGAGGCTCTTTTCCACAAGCGGCGGCAACGCTTCTTCCAGTGTCGATTCCGTCAGATGGTAGAAGAGAACTTCCACCTCACTCCTCGTAATTGTCGGCCACCAGCCGGTCGAGCAGGCGCACGCCGAATCCGGAACCCCAGGACTGGTTGATCTCCGATGCGGGAGATCCGATCGCCGTGCCGGCGATATCGAGATGCGCCCAGGGCGTATCGTCGACGAAACGCTTCAGAAGCTGAGCGGCGGTAATCGAACCCGCATGGCGCCCGCCGGTGTTCTTCATGTCCGCGTTCTTGGAATCGATGAGCTTGTCGTATTCGCTGCCCATCGGCATGCGCCAGAGCTTTTCGCCCGTGGAGATGCCGGCAGCGGTGAGCTGCTCGGCCAGCTTGTCGTCGTTGCAGAAGAGACCCGCATGGCTGTTGCCGAGCGCCACGATGATCGCGCCCGTCAGAGTGGCCAGATTGACCATGAATTGCGGCTTGTACTCCTGCTTGCAATACCAGAGTGCGTCGGCGAGCACGAGCCGCCCCTCGGCATCGGTGTTGATGATTTCGATGGTCTGGCCGGACATGGAGGTGACGATGTCGCCCGGACGCTGCGCGCTTCCGTCCGGCATGTTCTCGACCACGCCGATGATGCCCACGGCGTTCGTCTTCGCCTTGCGGGCGGCGAGCGCGTGCATGAGGCCGACCACGGCGGCGGCTCCCGCCATGTCGCCCTTCATATCCTCCATGTTGCTGGCGGGCTTGATGGAGATGCCGCCCGTATCGAAGACCACGCCCTTGCCGATGAAGGCCACGGGCCTCTGCTTCGGCTTGCCGCCGTTCCATTGCATCACGACGAGGCGCGGAGGACGAACGGAGCCCTGTGCCACGCCCAGGAGCGCCCCCATGCCGAGCCGCTTCATTTCTTTCTCGGTCAGGATGTCGACCTTAACGCCGAGCGCTTCCAGTTCCTTGGCCTTTGCGGCGAATTCGACCGGACCCAGCACGTTGGCTGGCTCGTTGACGAGGTCGCGTGCAAGATTGACGCCGTCCGCGACAGCCGCGGCTTCGGCGAAGGCCTTTTTGGCGGCGTTTGGATCGGCGCACTGGATGGTGAATTTCACCTCCTTGTCCTTCCTGCCGCCATTGTCGTCCTTGCGCGTCTTGTACTTGTCGAACACATAGGTACGCAGCAGGATTCCAAGCCCGATATTGGCAAGGTCGCGCGCTGTAGGCTCAGCCCCCGCCACATCGACGATGACCGTCACGTCCGTCGCGTTCTTCGCGGCCATTGCAGCCGCGCCACCGATCTTTAACCAGGTCTGTTCGTCCAGCGCGTCGAGCTTGCCGACCCCCACAACCGAAAGCCTGTCATATTGCGTTCCTTGTGGGGCGAGTGCCTCCACCACGGCCGCCAGCTTGCCCTTGAACTCCGACGCCGCGAAGATCTTCGGCAGGATTCCGGCCGGATCGGCGGCGGCAGCCGCCTGGCCGAGTTCGCCTCCTTCTGGAGCCAGCACGATAACGCTCCCCTTCTTCGGCGCAGCAAACTTGGCAAAGACGACGGTCGGTTTCTCGGTCATGGGGTGTCCTGTTGCATGAAGAACGGAAGGAGAGGCGATCTTGGCGGTTTTGAGCGAATTGACAAGAGGTGGGAGAGAAAGCAAACCCGTACAGAAATCCGTTGGGGTGTTCTGGGAGTCAAGAAACGATCCGTTAACCTCGTTCCTTTCCGTTTCCTTAGTCCTGTCCGCGACAGATTGGCGGGGACGATCTCCTTCCGCTCCTTTCGCGGCGGGAGGTCCGTGTTGTACCACTCGGGACGGGCGATTCCTGTGTACCCTGTGGCGCCATCTTCGTGCCCTATAGTGGCCATCAACACGAGGTTCATGGTCGGTCAATGAAGG
>Ga0164243_10001392_pt1 | contig 41118 bp, 37 predicted proteins | sample OricompcompostOP_FD_108781 | JGI IMG/M metagenome (GOLD analysis project Ga0164243, IMG submission 108781) | Organic Plus compost microbial communities from Emeryville, California, USA - Original compost - Organic plus compost (OP) | ecosystem: Engineered > Solid waste > Mixed feedstock >... | reverse complement strand
TCGTTCTCGTCGCGGGGAGCGGTGACGGTGGCGAGAACGGTGCTGTAGAGCTTCAGGAGGTTGGTGTACATGGTGTGTCCTTCGTGTTCGGTGGCTGGTGGGTTGGTGTGCTTGCCAACACCTCAAACCTAGGTGCCCAGCGGGCCGTGATCATGGGCCCGACGACCCAACCCGGGCCCAACTTCTCAGGCGTTCAACGTGGGCTTGCTGGCCCCCAGCCACAGGCTGACCGCCTCGGCCCTCGTGCCGACCCCCATCTTTGGGAAGATGTTGTTCAGATGGTTCTTGACCGTCTTCTCGGCCAGGAAGCACACCTTGGCGATCTCGCGGTTGGTCATGCCCGAGGCGACGTGGTCCATGACCTCGACCTCGCGCGCGGTCAGGCTCCAGGCGGAGCCGTCGGCGGCCGGGCGGGAGGGCTCGGCGCCGCTGAGCAGGGCCTTGGCCGCGGCCGGGCCGAGCACCGACGAGCCGCGCGAGGCGCTGACGACGGCGGCCACGATCTCGTCGGGCTCGTGCGCGCCGTGCACGAGGTAGCCGCGTGCGCCGGTGGCCATCGCGCTGCGGATGACGTCGTCGTCCTCGGAGTAGGTCAGCATCAGGACGTTGGTGGTGGGGGCCATCTGGGCGGCGGCGCCCACGCCGTCGAGGCCGGGCATGCGCACGTCGCACAGCACGACGTCGGGAGCGAGCTCGGTGTTGAGCTGCACGGCCTCGAGGCCGTCGCTCGCCTCGCCGACCACCTCGATCGTGGTCTGGGCGTCGAGCAGGCTGCGGAGCCCCATGCGCACGACGGCGTTGTCGTCGACGATGAGCACACGGATCGGACCGGTTGTCGTCATGATTCCCCCCGGATCGGCTGGGTGCGCGGTGTGCGCACCGAGATGGTGGTGCCCTTGCCTCGGGCGGTCGTGACCTCCAGCGTGCCGCGAACGGTGCTGGCGCGCTCGTGCATGCCCACCAGCCCGTAGTGTCCCTCCGGCGTGCGGGCGGTGTCGAACCCGATGCCGTCGTCGACGACCTCGAGCACGATCTGGCTGGTGGTGCCGGTGCAGCGCACCACGACGTGGGAGGCCTGGCTGTGGCGCTGCACGTTCTCGAGCGCCTCGCCGGTGATGGCGAGCAGCTCGCGCTTGAGCGCGTAGTCGCAGTCGCCGATGCCCTCGACCTCGAGGGTGGTGCGGACGCCGGTGACCTCGTCGACGAGCTCGCGCAGCTGCTCGTTCAGGGTGCGGTCGTCCTCGTCGGCGCGCAGGCCGACCAGGATGGTGCGAGCCTCCTGCGAGGCGACCTCGGCGGCCTGCTGCAAGGCGCGAGCGCGTTCGGCGATCTGCTCGGGATTCTTCTCGGCCCACGCCGGCAGCGCTGCCGCCGCCAGGCCGATGCCGTGCAGGGACTTGGCGACCGAGTCGTGCATGTCGCGGGCGAGACGGGCTCGCTCACGCTCACGGGTGGCCTCCTCGATGAGCCGGTGGGCGCGGTCCTGCTCGCTGAGGGCTGCTTCGTGCAGCGATCGCGCGAGGGCTCCGAGCACCCCGACGGTTACGAAGGCGATCGGCACGACGAGGTTGGTCGTGAGGTCGGCGGCCTGGTCCTCGCCGATCGTGATGAGCAGGTAGGCGCCGACCAGGATGCTTCCGGCGACCACGGCGTTGCGCGGGCTCAGCAGGATGCCGATGAGCACGGCCGTGCTCAGGGTGTAGATGACGAGCGGGCTCTGCGAGCCGAGCAGCGCGGCCACGCTGGAGGCCAGGGCGATGTCGGCGACGAGGAAGATGGGGTGCGCCCGCACCACGGCGGTGACGGCACTCGTGCGGTAGAGGCCGATCGCGCTCGTGACGGTGACGACCGCGAGCGCGACGAGCACCTTGGGCGTCACCAGCTCGTCGCTCGGCATCAGGAAGGCGAGCAGGAGCGAGCACAGCCTCACGAGGAACGCGAAGCGCACGATCTGCTCGACGAGCGCGCGGTCGGTCATCCCAGGATGCTTCCGACGTCGACGCCGGTGCCCAGGTAGAGGCCCACGGCGATGATCAGCAGGACGGGCGGCACCATCAGCATCGAGACGAGCAGGGTGACACGGGGCACGGTGCGTGCGGCCTTCTGCCGGGCGCGCTGGGCGGCCTCGCGGCGGCTGTCGCGGGCGATGCCCGAGAGCGTCTCGCCGAGGGGGGCGCCCAGCTCCTCAGCCTGGAGGAAGGCCGAGACGAACGAGGCCATGGCATCGGAGTTGCTGCGGTTGCGCAGGTTGGTGAAGGCCTGGCGCCGGGGCACACCGACATCGAGCTGATGCAGCGTGAAGGCCAGCTCGTTGCGCAGCGGGCCCTCGAACCGGGTCGAGACGCGGTCGAGGGCCGACCGGAAGCCGATGCCGGCCCCGACGGTGACGGCGAGCACGTCGAGGAAGTCGGGCAGGTCGTTGTCGATGGCCTCGCTGCGCTTGCGCTGCTGACCCGAGAGGCGGGAGAAGGGGAGTATCGGCGTGGCGACCAGTGCGATGACGGCCGAGAGGTAGTTGCCGAGCAGCAGGAAGGCCAGCGCCGCCGCGCCGAACAGCATTGCGTACTTGACGAGCAGCTGCAGGAAGCTGTCGACCGTCATGCCCTCGGGGCGCCCGGCCATGTCGATGCGGTGGCGGATGTTGCCGGTGATGCGGGGGCCGAGCAGCATCCCGAGCTGGGGGGCGAATCGTCGGGCCAGCCGGTCGAGCGGGCCCACCTGGCGCTTGCGCCGGTTCTGGTCGCGCAGCAGGGCGATGTCGGCGACGTCCCAGTTCTCGAGGGTGTCGGCGCGAGCCATGCGCCAGCCGAGGACGAACACCACGAAGCAGCCCGTGACGAGGAGCCCGACGGCGAGGGGGACGAGGCCGGCCATCAGATGTCGATCCGGGTCATGCGGCGGACCGCCCAGATGCAGAAGGTGTAGATCGCCCCCGCGATGATGAGGGCCCCGGTGCCGATGGGGCTGCGGAGCATGGCGTCGACGGTGCCGGAGTTGACCCCCTCGAGAAGGAAGAGCGAGAGGCCGCCCATGCCGAGCACGGCGTACGCGGTGGCGACGGTCTGGGCGTAGGTGGTGCGGATCTCGCGGCGCACCTCCTTGCGGGTCTCGAGCGTGTCGGCGATGTCGCGCAGGGCGCTGACCATCGCGCCGCCGGAGCGAGAGCTGATGACCAGCGAGCTGATCAAGATGGCGAGCTCACGCGAGGGGAGGCGTTGCTCCATCTCGAGCATGGCGTCGTCGAGGGACACCCCGAGGTTGAGCTCCTCGCTGACGATGCGCAGCTCGGCGCTGGCGGGGTCGCCCAGCTCGTCGGCCGCCATGGCGATGGCCGTGCGCACCGAGAGTCCGGCCGAGGAGGCGTTCGACAGGGTGCGGGCGAGCTCGGGCATCTGGGCGATGAACTCCTCGTGGCGGCGAGCCTGCGCGCGGCGGGTGAGGGTGCGCACCGCGAGGATGCCGACGATGATGCCGATCGGGAACAGCAGCCACGAGAGCAGGTAGCCGAGCAGGAACCCGAGGAAGGCCGAGGCCCCGAGGATCAGGAGCACGAACCGTCCGGGGGAGAGGTTCACCCCGAGAAGCGAGATGGACCGCTGGATGCCCGGGCCCCAGCGTGTGCCGATGACGATCCGGTCGAAACGGGTCCAGCGGGTCAGCGCGGCCTCGGAGGCCGCGTCGGGGCGCACCGAGCGCCAGATGTGCGACTTCTCTCCGAGGTCTGTCCAGAACTGGTAGAGCGCGTAGAAGACGATGCCCAGCACCAGCAGGAGCCCGAGCAGGGTCAGGGCCACGTGGGCTCCCCGGAGTCGATGGGCACCGCCGTGGGGATGCCCTCGCCGGCCAGCTGGATGCGGCGGGCGAACGCGGCCGGCAGGGTGTGCACCCGGTGGCGTCCGCGGATGACCCGGTCGGATCCCATCGGCTCGGCCTCGAACGACGACAGCGTGTGCAGTCGGTACTCCTCGCGTCCCTTGGACGCGACCATCACGACGTCGGTGACGCGGCGTGAGCCGTCGGGGCCACGGTCGAGCTGGATGATCACGTCGATCGCGTTGTTGACCTGCTCCTGGACCGCTGCGAAGGGCAGGTCGAGGTCGCTCATGCTGGCCAGCGTCTCGGCTCGGCTGAGCGCCTCGACCGGGCTGTTGGCGTGGATCGTGGTGAGCGAGCCCTCGTGGCCCGTGTTCATGGCCGAGAGCATGTCCATCGTCTCGCCGCCTCGGACCTCGCCGACGACGATGCGGTCGGGCCGCATGCGCAGCGAGTTGCGCACCAGGTCGCGGATCGTGACCTGGCCGCGGCCCTCGACGTTGGCCGGGCGCGACTCGAGACGGATGACGTGGTCCTGCTGCAGCGAGAGCTCGGCGGCGTCCTCGATGGTGACGATGCGCTCGTCGTTGGGGATGTAGGCCGAGAGCGAGTTCAGCAGGGTGGTCTTGCCCGAGCCCGTGCCACCCGAGACCAGGATGTTGAACTTGGACCGCACGCACAGGGCCAGGAGCTCGGCGGTGACGCCGTCGAGCGTGCCGCGGCTGATCAGCTGCTCCATCGTGAAGGGCCGTGGGAACTTGCGGATCGTGACCACGGGGCCGTCGAGGGCCAGCGGCGGCAGGATGACGTTGACACGCTCGCCGGTGCGCAGACGGGCGTCGACCATGGGGCTCGACTCGTCGACACGGCGGTTGACGGTCGACACGATGCGGTCGATGGTCTGCAGCAGCTGCTCGGTGCTGACGAACCGGGCGTTGGCGAGCTCGATGCGGCCGAGGCGCTCGACGTAGATGCGGTCGGGCCCGTTGACCATGATCTCGGTGATGGTGTCGTCGGAGAGCAGCGGCTCGAGCACACCGAGGCCCAGCGCCTCGGCGACGACGCGGCGGATCAGCGCCGTGCGCTCACGGCTGGAGAGCAACGGCCCCTTGCTGGCGACGAGGTGGGTCATGACCCGCTCGAGGCGGGCCCGCCGCTGTGCGAGGTCGAGCTTGGAGAGCTCGTTCAGGTCGATCTCGTCGAGCAGCTTCTCGCGGAAGTCGGCGACGAGGGCGTCGTCGGCCTCGTCGGATGCGGTGGCGGTGTCGGCGCGGGGAAGGTCAGCGTCGGCGTCACGGACGGCGCTCGCGGTGAAGGTCTGGCGCTTCACGGCATCACCACCTCGCGGTCGACCGTGAGGTTGAAGAAGGGGATGACGCTGGGGACGTCGAGCTCGGCTCGGATGCCGTGGCCGTCGCCGGGAAGGCGCACCGTCTTGGTGTCGATCCAGGAGGGCACGGAGTCCTGGACGACCTGCTCGGGGCTCATGCCTTGCGACCAGCCGCGGGCGCCCTGACGGGCGGCGGTCTGCGCGGTGCCGATCGTGTAGAGCGCGAGGGCGGCCTGGACCAGCACCAGGATGACGATGAGGACGAGCGGGATCAGGCCGGCGACCTCGAGGGTCGAGGTGCCCTGCTCGCGGCGACGACTCATTGGTCCTCCTCGATGATCGGCACCTCGGAGGTGTAGTGCAGGCCGTCGATCGAGACGCTCGGGAACAGGATCGGCAGGTTGCTGCGCACGGTGACCACGTGGTCGGGCGCGTCGACGTCGACCCGCATGCCACCACGGAACCAGCCCGGCACCACGTCGAGCGCCTGGTCGCGCACCTCGCTCTCGGCCATGCCGAGACCGGCCGCACGAGCCGCCTCGTCGGCGGCGTGCCCGGCGTAGGCGGCCGAGACGCCCCAGAGGCCGACCTGCCACAGCACGATGAGGATGAGCAGGATGAGCGGGAACATGCCCACGAACTCGAGCGTGGCCTGGCCCGCCTCGGCCTGCGCGGTCTTGCGCGACCGGCGTGACTTCTTAGGCTTGCGGGGCTTGTCGGCGCGCGGCTTCATCAGCGACCAGCGCGGGGCACCGTCGGTGAGCTTGACGGTGCCGGGCGGGAGCACTCCGAGCTCGGCGGCGAGGACCTCGATCTTGGACCACCAGGCCGGAGCGCGGACGAACTCGGGGTCCTGGTGGTTCAGGCCGTGCTGCAGCGACTTCTGCAGCGAGGGCAGCCACGTGCCCAGGGGTGCGCTGGGCAGCAGCCGGGAGGCGGTGTCCGGCTGGATGTCGCTGTCGCGGCTGACGTCGTTGAGCACGACCTTGACGGTCTCGACGGTGCGGGCGCCCAGGCGCTTCCAGCTCTCGGTGATGTGGTGCACGCCTCGCAGGGCCAGCACGTCGGGCGTGGCGACCAGCAGGACCTCATCGGCGGTCTCGACGGCTGCGGCGCTGGCCGGTGTGACCGAGGAGCCGCAGTCGGCGATCACGATGTCGAACTGGCGGCGTAGGGCGGCCAGGATGAGCACCGTCTCGCGGTCGCCGACCTCGCCTACGTCCTCGATGCGCGCCGGGCCGACCAGGGTGGCGAGGCCGGTCGGTCCGCGGTGGATCGCGGAGCCGATGGTCTGGGCCGAGAGGTCGTCGGCGACTTTGGCGAGGTCGGAGATGTCGAGGCGGTGACTGATGCCCAGGAAGTCGGCGAGGTCGCCGTTGTCGAGGTTGAGGTCGACGATGCAGACGCTGCGACCAGCCACCCGGGTGACGGCCAGGTGCGCCAGGTGGACGGCGAGCGTCGTGGTGCCGACCCCGCCCTTGGCCCCGGCGACGGCGACGAGCCGTCCGCGGGTGGAGCCTTCGTTGTCGTTCGTGTCGGACGACAGGTGCCGCCTCATCTGGGTGACCCACTCGGCGGTGGCGGTGAGGCGGGTGCCGAGGTCCTCGAGAGAGGTCGGGTAGCGCAGGACGCCCCGGGCGCCGGCGTCCATGGCCGAGGAGAAGACCTCGGGTGAGAACTCCTCGCTCAGCAGGATGAGCGCGACGCCGGGGCGGCGCGCGGTGATCTCGCGGATGAGCTGGGGGACCGGCGTCGGGCCGAGCTGCTCGTGGATGAGCACGATCTCGGGCTCGCGCTGGGCGATCGTCTCCGCGAGCGTCGCGGAGGACTCGACGACGTCGACGACGGTGAAGTCGTCGAGCTCGCCGACGAGCGCGCGGAGCTCATAGGTGGTGGTCTGGTCGGGTGCGGCGATCAGCACACTGTGTGCCATCAGCGGTCACCTCCTGCCGGGAGACCGAGGTCTGGGCCGTCGAGCTTGTTGGGCTCGCCGGAGCGGTTCTCATCGGTGATGTCGGGTGGAAGGCCGACGAGGCGGACGGTCGTCGCGAAGGCGTCGGCGTACGTGACGGCGAGGGCGTCCTCAGGCACGAGCGCAAGGGTGACCGGGGTGACCTCGCGCTGCTCGCGCTCGTCGCGGCTCGTGGTCTGGGTGCGTGACTCGCTGCCGGACACGGAGACCACTCGGGCGTTGCGCACCAGCACCTGCGAGGACCCGCCGGCCTCGCTGTCGAAGACGGCGTACACGTCGACGAAGTCGCCCGAGCGCACGCGCCCGGCGATGCCGGTCTTGGAGTCGACCGTCAGGGCGATCTCGCGCTCGTTCTCGTTGAGCGACGAGGGCGGCAGCAGCATGTCCTTGCCCAGGTAGGTCCCCTCGGCGACGTTGTAGCTGACCCGGCGCCCGACCAGGTCGTCGATGTCGTCGACGGCCTGGGGTGACGTCCAGCGCTCTGGCACCTGGACGGCCTCGAGCTGGTCTGCCTTGACGATCGAGTACGCGGCGATCTCGCCGGTGGCGCGGTACACCGTGGTCTTGGGCGCCACCTGGGAGTTCACTCCACCGACGTAGTTCACGGCCACGAAGAACAGGACGATCGCGGCGAGGGCCGCGGTGATCATCAAGATGACTCCGCGGCGTTGGCGGGGGTTCAAACGGTTGCTCCTCGGTCGGCGACGGCATCGTCGTTCAGGGGGGTGGTCGACAGCCGCGCGGCAGGGCGCGGGTCCATGCGGCAGACCGGGCAGACCGATCGGGCATGGTGCACACCGCAGGCGGGGCAGGTGACGACGCGATCGGCGGTGGGCCGCGACTCGGCATGGAAGACGAGCGGCGCGGCAATGAACTCGACGACGTCGGCCGTGCCGTACTCGTCTACCTGCTCGCGCACCGTGGTGACCTCGCTGACGGACTGCGGGGAGAGGGCCTCGGTCACCGCGCTGACGACCCAGGTGGGGCTGGCCAAGGGGGAGTGGATGAGAGCGGACCCGGTACGCGGCTCGAGATGGGCGATGGGAGCCTTGCCGGCCTTGAGCACGGACGGTGTCGGCGACGAGACGGCCAGGAAGCCCGAGCCGGGCAGCCACGAGCGCAGGTGCTGGGCGAGTGACGGGGCCGGATGGGTGAGGCCCGAGACCTTGGGCATCCAGACGGCCGACCACAGGTGCTCGCGCAGGTAGTCGAGCGCCGAGAGCTGCCAGGGGAGGGCGTCGTCGTCGGTCGTGCCGATGTCGTCGACGAGGGACGAGACGACGCCGACGGCGAGCGGTGAGCCGGGCAACGGCTCGAGACACGTGCGAAGGCCCGGGTAGCGGACGCCGGTGAAGGTGAGCTGCTGGCGGACGTCGTAGGCGTCGGCCTCGCGGCACGTGACGATGACGGTGTCGCCGCTGCTGCCGAGCGTCCAGATGGCCGTCTCGACGGCGTCAGGGTGGCGGATGTCGGCGACCGAGAGTCCGTCGTGGGTGCCCGAGAGTCCGAGCGATGACCGTAGTGCCGTCACCAAGAGCACTCGACTGCCCACAGCGAGACACCCCCCGGCGCTTGGATCGCATTGGTTTTTCAAAAGCGTACACTCCACACATGACTCGGGGGAACGTGAGATCTGTCTCTGCCTGCCTGTGCGCATTCGCCCTGACGGCGGTGATCGGCGGCCTTCTGGCGGTGACTCCTGCTCAGGCGCAGGAGGAGTCGACACTGGGCCAGGACGGCGGATCGGTCATCCTGGTGCTCGACGGATCGGGTTCGATGAAGGAGCCCGCCGGTGACGGGCAGACCCGCATGGAGGCGGCGAAGGACGGTCTGCGCGGTGTCATCGACAAGCTGCCCGCCGACTCCTCCGTGGGCCTGCGGCTCTATGGCTCGACGATCTCCGACGGGCCCGGGTCCTGCAAGGACTCCGAGCTCGTCGTGCCGGTCGAGAAGGTCGACAAGGACGCCCTCGCCAAGGGCGTCGACTCGCTTCAGCCCCTCGGCAACACCCCCATCGCGTATGCGCTCGAGCAGGCCGTCAAGGACCTGCCGAGCGAGGGGCCGACGAGCATCGTCCTCGTCTCGGACGGTGAGGAGAACTGCGGCGGCGACCCGTGCGAGGTGGCCCGCGACCTCAGCCAGTCGGGGCACGACCTCTACGTCGACGTCGTGGGCCTCCAGGTCAACGCCGCGGCACGCAACCAGCTGACTTGCATCGCCTCGGCCGGTGGGGGCACCTACTACGACGTCAAGGACATCGAGGACCTGCCGTCCACCCTGACCCGCACCACGGTGCGTGGCGCTCGAGGTTATGAGCCGGCCGGCAAGCCGGTCGAGGGTGGCAAGACAGTCGCCGACGCGGCGCCCATCACCGACGGGCAGTGGCTCGACACGGTCGGCGACAGCGCCGTCGAGTACTACGAGATCGCCGATCCCGGACCGGGCACGCTGCACGTCAGCGCCACGACACCGCCCTCGTCCGACAGCAGCACGGCAGCCGAGACCATCTCCCTCGAGGTGAGCTCGGCCGACGGCACGGTGTGCGGCAGCGGCCGTGCGGCCGTGCAGGGCGCGAGCAACGCCGGGTCGCCGTTCACCGCCACGTTCTCGGCGACACCGGAGATCCGCAAGAGCTGCGGCAAGGGCCCGTACACGGCGGCCGTCGACGCGCCGAGCGTCACCGGGGTGCAGCCGCTCGAGGTGCAGGTGCTCAGCGAGCCCGACGTCGAGTCCGTCGACGGGCTGCCGGGTGAGGCACAGGGATCGCGCTTCTCCGATGACGCACAGGGCGACACCGATGCCTCTGCGGAGGCCGTCCCCGTGATCGGCTCCCCGAACTTCGCCGGCGCGCCGCCGGTTGAGCCGGGGGTCTACAGCGACACCATCCTCTCCGGCGAGACGATGTTCTACCGCGTGCCCGGTGTCGACTGGGGTCAGCAGGTCGTCTGCGACATCGAGGTCCAGCCCGCCGCCGACGCGAAGTCGGCGCTCGCCGACAGCGGCTTCGAGAAGTCCTTCCTGGCGCGTGCGTACGGTCCGCTCAAGAGCCCCCTGGTCGACCTGGCCGCCACGACGAGCAGGGCGCTTTACGACGGATCGGAGCCGAAGACCGCCCATGCGGCGACGCCCCCGGTGCGCTACCTCAACCGCGAGTCCGCCGACGCTGCCGTCCAGGGCGCGGCGCTCGACGGCGACTACTACTGCGCCCTGACGGCCCAGCCACTGTCCGGCCCGATCGACAAGGAGATGGGCGAGGTGCCGATCAAGGTCGCCGTCAGCGTCATCGGCACCGCGGGGGAGGGCGCACCCGCCTACGCCGCCGCCTCCGACGACTCGTCCGACGGGTCTGGTGCCACGGCGGCCTCCGACGACGACGGCAGCACACCATGGGCGCTCATCGCCGCTGGTGTGGTGGTGCTCGTCGTGCTGCTCGCCCTGCTGTGGTGGGCGTTGCGCCGCCGTTCCGCCGCGGGCGTCTCCGCGACGGAAAGCAAGCACGTCGACTAGCCTGAGCTGGTTCTGCCAATCCGTCAGGAGTCACCATGGCCGAGATCTTCTCGCTCGAGTACCCCCAGTCGCTCGGCGTGTTCGACGACTACGCCCAGGCGCAGCGGGCCGTCGACCACCTCGCCGACGAGGGCTTCGCGGTGCAGAACTGTCTCATCGTGGGCACCGAGCTGCGTCAGGTCGAGCGTGTCACGGGTCGCCTCACGACAGGTCGGGTGCTGATGGCCGGTGCGGCCTCGGGTGCCTGGCTCGGACTTCTCATCGGTGTCCTGCTCGGCCTGTTCGCCGGCGAGGGCGCCTGGCTGGTCACCGTGATCAGCGCGATAGGGCTCGGCATCGTCTTCGGCATCGTCTCGGGTTGGCTGGGCTACGCCGCGACCCGCGGGCAGCGTGACTTCAGCTCGGTGCAGCGCATCGTGGCGACGAAGTACGAGGTGCTGGTCGAGCACAAGCTCCTGGCGCAGGGCCAGCAGCTGCTCGCGCAGATGCCAGGACGCGCCGCCGACCTCTGAGTCGCACGCTGCTCCACCCCCTGTGCGCCGCTGTGGTCGCAGGGATCTGATGGCCGATCGCCGTCCTTCGGGACGGTGGTCGGCCATCACGTCGTTGCCGGTGGATCCGCGCCCGGGCAACGTGGATGAAACAAGCAACGATCTTTCGGTGAAACATTCCCGCTATACGGTTGTCTCCAGTCTATAGAAAAGGGGAAAACGTATGGCCCCCCAGCAGAGCCTTCCGGCGGTCGATGTCCTGGAGCTTCCCGAGCGGGAAGAGATCGAGCCTGCCGATGACCCCGTAGCCCCGATGGTGGCCATCCGTCAGCTGGAGAAGCGCTACCGCAGCCGCGACGGCGAGGTGTACGCCGTCAAGGGCGTCTCGCTCGACGTGGCACGCGGGGAGTTCGTGACCTTGCTGGGCCCCAGCGGATGTGGCAAGACCACGATCCTGCGATCGGTCGCCGGGCTGGAGACGCCGGACGCCGGCGAGATCGTCATCGGCGGGCGGACGGTCTTCTCCTCGGACCAGAGGGTCAAGCTGACACCGGCGCAGCGCAAGATCGGCATGGTCTTCCAGTCCTACGCGATCTGGCCGCACATGACTGTCTTCGACAACGTCGCCTACCCGTTGCGTCGGCGGAAGGTCAGCCGGCCGGAGATCCAGCGCCGCACGACCGAGACGCTGGAGATGCTCGGGCTGGGGCACCTGGCCGATCGCCCCGCGACGAACCTGAGCGGTGGCCAGCAGCAGCGGGTGGCAGTCGCTCGCGCCCTCGTGGCACAGGCGGAGCTGATCCTGTTCGACGAGCCGCTGTCGAACCTCGACGCGAAGCTGCGCAAGGAGGTGCGGCAGGAGATCCGCGACATCCAGCAGCGGCTGGGGATCACGGTGCTGTACGTGACCCACGACCAGGAGGAGGCCATGGCGGTCTCCGACCGGATCCTGGTGCTCGACGGCGGCATCGTCAAGGACGCCGGATCGCCCGAGCGCATCTACTCCCGGCCGGCGGACGTCTTCTCGGCGCGTTTCGTCGGGGAGAGCAACGTCATCGAGGGGACGATCATCTCGGCGGACGACGACCACTGGCTCGTCAACACCCCACTCGGCGACCTGCACGTGCAGCGGCAGCCGGGCGACACCACGACCCTCACCGACGCCGTGGTGCTCACGGTCCGCCCCGAGCACATGGGACTTGCGTCGATGCAGGACCCGGCCATGCGCGACCTGACGCTTCCGGGTGCCGTGCGCGCCTCCTCGTTCCTCGGCCCGTTCGCCGAGCTCGCCGTCGAGCTCTCGTCCGGCCATGAGGTCGTCGTCCGGATCAACGGCGCGGCGCTGCACCGCCCCGGTGACCCGGTCGCGGTCCGGATCGAGCCCGGCAACGTCGTCCTCCACGCCGCAGAGCCGTCTGCCTGACGCACGACCCGCCCCACCCCGCACGGGACCCGTCCGCCAACGCCGTCGACGGCTCCTGTGGCAACCCCACGGAGTACCCACCCGCCCCACCCATCAAGGAGATCACGTGACTCACGTAGAGGTCATCGACCGCACGGAAACCCTCACCCGGATGAACGGCTCGATCGAGCTGGACTTCTCCAAGACCGCCATCGTCCAGATCGACATGCACGTCCGTCAGATGGACCCCGACTGGTCGGCCTTCCCCCAGAAGGTCGCCGACCGCATCCTGCCCAACGCGGCGGCGTTCCTGCAGGCCGGCCGAGCCCTCGGGCTGCCGATCATCCACATCATGGTCTACCAGCGTCCCGTCGAGGCCGGCATGATGCCGCGCCCCGCCGTCATCAAGACCACGGGAATGCCCGGAACGCCCTACGGCCCCGCCAAGAAGCTGGGGTACCACCCGGACGCGCCCGAGGGCGAGTTCGAGTGGGACGTCATGCCGATCCTCGGCCCGGAGCCGGGTGACTACATCATCAACACGAAGCGGCAGATGACGAACAGCTTCCTGTCCACTGATGTCGAGCACCTGATCCGCTGCCTGGGAGTCGACACCTTCTTCGTGGTGGGCATCAACACCAACAACTGCGTCTCGAACTTCTCGTTCGACGCGGCCAACCGGCTCTGGACGCCGATCCTCGTCACCGACAGCGTCGGCTCGACCCACGGCAAGGACCTGCACGAGTTCGCCCTGCAGAACATCCCGCGCACGATCGGCTTCGCCATGACCTCCGAAGAGGCCCTCTCCATGCTGTCCGACGCGAAGCAGGCCTCGGAGCCCTCGCTCGCCGGCGCGTCCCTCTGACATCCCCTCCCTGAAAGGACACACAGACATGCTTACTGGACCAGTGATCGAGATCTTCGACCGCGAGAAGTTCCTGGCCGCGATCAACGAGGCGGTGGAGATCGAGCCGGGCAAGACCGCCGTGCTGACGATCGAGATGACCGACCGCCGGCTCCCCGAGTCGGCACCGTTCCCGGCAGGAGTCCGGGACTCGCTGCTCAGCAGCACCGAGGACCTCCTCTCGATGGCCCGTGACTCCGGCATCGCCGTGATCCACGTGCTGTCGGCGCTGCGGGTCGTCGAGGCGAATGCCCGCGCGGCCACCAAGTTCGACAGCGGCTGGGCCGCCATCGGCGAGTCGGTGAGTCCGTACGGCCCTCTTCCCGACGAGTCGGTGCAGGGTCAAGACGGGACGTTCAAGCCCGACCTCGCGGTCTCGGTGACCGACTCCGACTTCATCATCAAGACCAAGAAGTCGCTCAGCGCCTTCTACCAGACCGATCTGGACTGGCTCCTGAAGGCACTCGGCGCCGATACCGTGATCCTTGCCGGCTCCAGCACGAATGCCGACATCCTGTCGACCGCGTTCGAGGCGAGCTGCCGTGGGATGAAGGTCATCACCGTCGCCGAGTGCGTGGCGAGCACCTACGGCCAGGACCTGCACGAGGTCGGTCTGCAGCAGCTCGGGCGTTGCCAGGGCTGGGTCCTCGGGATGGACGAGCTCGCGAAGAAGCTCCCGGTGTCGGCGCTGGCTGCCCAGGGCGGCGCGGCATGAAGCCCCGCCGCCTGTCCACGGTCCTGATCGGCGTCGCCGTGAGCGCTCTCGTCCTCGCCGGCTGCGGCGGCGGCGAGTCGGAGTCGGAGTCGAGCGCGCTGAGCGAGGATCTCGCGGTCGCCTCGACGACCGACATGACCGATGACGAGTACGCCACCTACATGACCGACCTGGAAGCGGCGTCGAAGAAGGAGGGCGGGACCCTCAGCTACTACTTCAGCGCGCCGGCCACGTCGGCACAGCCTCTGTTCGACGAGCTCGCCAAGAAGTACCCGTGGATCAAGATCGAGTACGTGTCGGGCGGGACGCTCGAGCTGATCGAGCGTGTGACCACGGAGAGCGCCTCAGGCCGTGACAGCGCCGACCTCATCCAGGGCGGGCCCCTGGAGGACCGGACGCTGTGCAACGACCAGGAGCTGTGCATGGAGTACAACCCGCGCGGCGAGAAGGACCTCCCGGAGGACCGTGCCTATGCGGACTGCCTCTGCACCGTGGCGGACTTCTTCACGTTCCACATCCTCTACAACACCGACAAGCTCAGCGAGGCCGAGGCCCCGAAGACCTTCGAGGAGCTGACGGAGCCGAAGTGGAAGGGCAAGTTCGGCATCAACATCGACCAGCTGGACTGGTTCGCCGGCGTGCTCGCCGAGATGGGCGACAAGGAGGGCACGAAGATGATGGAGGCCCTCGCGGCCAACGACCCGATCATCTACTCCGGCTCGGAAGGGCTCGAGAAGCTGGCGGCCGGCGAGTTCCAGGTCGCGCTTCCCCAGACTGCCACCCGCCAGGTGTCGGACATGGTCGACGGCGGTGCGCCGATCGGGGTCGTCACGACACCGACCGTCATCGCCCAGCCCGACATGTACTTCGCCCTGGCCGACGCACCTCACCCGGCGACGGCCCGGCTCTACCTCGAGTTCCTGATGAGCTCGGAGTGGCAGGCCCAGCTCGGTGAGGTCGTCAAGAAGGTCCCGATCTCGCCGGAGGCTCCTGTGCCCGCCGTGGCCCAGGGCATCTTGAAGAACACGCTCTTCTTCGAGACCACCGAGAACTTCGGCGACTACGACGACCGGGTCGCCCAGCACCAGTCGATCTTCATCACCGGCTGATCGACATGGCCACGACAACCATGGGGGCCCGGTTCATCTCCGGAGCCGGGCCCCTGGCGTCCTTGCGGGCGGCGTTCGCTCCCCGTCGGTGGGTCTTCTGGGTGATGCTGCTGGTGCTGCTCGCCCAGGTGGCCCTCCCGATCGCGATCTTGCTGTTCACGAGCTTCAAGGATGCGCGACCGACCGACTCGGACTTCTTCGCCCTCGACTTCACGCTGGAGAACTTCAGCCGTGCCTACGACTCCGGCCGGCTCCTCGAGGTCACGTGGACAACCGTGCAGTTCGCGGGCGGGTCCATGCTCGTCTCGCTCGTGCTCGGAACCTTCCTCGCATGGGTGACGGCACGGACGAACGCGCCGTTCCGCGGGCTCATCGGCCTGCTGACCATCGTTCAGATGGCGGTGCCGGGCATCCTCATCCCGGTGGCGTGGACCTTCCTGGCCGGCCCGGAGATCGGCGTCGTGAACGAGGCCTGGCGGTGGCTGACCAGCTCCGAGGGCGTCCTGTTCGACATCTACTCGATGAAGGGCCTCATCCTCGTCAACGGCCTGACGATGATGCCGATGGTGTACCTCTTCACGGTCACGGTCTTCTCCTCGATGAACAGCTCCCTGGAGGAGGCGGCGGAGGTGTCCGGAGGCTCGAAGTGGCAGGCGCTCCGCCACATCTCGCTGCCACTCGCGGCACCGGGCATCGCGGCCGTCGCGATCATGTCGCTGATGAGGGCCTGGGAGGCGTTCGAGGTTCCCTGGATCCTGGGCCTGCGCAGCAAGATCTTCACCTACGCCTCGGAGATCTACCTCAAGACGAGCACCCCTCCGAGCGACGTGGGGCTGATCTCGACCTACGCGGTCTTCATGCTCGTCGGCGCGGTGCTGCTGATCTGGTGGTACGACCGGTTCAACCAGCGTGGTGAGCGCTACGCCGTGATCAGTGGCAAGAACTACAGCGCGAACCGTCTCGACCTGGGACGCTGGCGCCGGCCGGTCGCCGCGGTGTCGTTCGGCGTCCTCAGCGTCGCGATCATCGTCCCGATGCTCATGCTCGTGTGGATGTCGTTGAACACGTACTACCGGGCGCCGTCGTGGGACGCGCTGAAGGACGTCGGCCTGGGGGCATACTCACTGGCCCTCCAGTCGCCGAACGTCGTCCAAGGATTCGTCAACAGCCTGGTCATCGGTCTCGCGACCAGCGTCGCCGTGCTCGTGCTGTCGACCTTCTCGGCCTGGTACTCCGCGCGGCGGATCCCGGGCGGACGGCTGCTCTACCTGCTGACGTCCGTGCCGATGGCCATCCCCAACGTCATCGTCGGTGTGAGCTTCCTGTGGATCTTCCTCATCGTCCCGCTGCCCATCTACGCCACCCACTGGGCGTTGGTCATCGCCTACGTGACCGTGATCATCGCGGTCGTGGCCCGGCTGGTGAGTGCGCGCATGCTGCAGATCAGCGCCGAGCTGGAGGAGGCCGCGCAGGTCAGCGGCGCCAGCTTCCTGCGCGCCATGTGGAGCATCGTCGTCCCGCTGCTGATGCCGGCGCTGTTCGCCGGGGCGCTCATGACGATGGTGATGTCGTTCCGCGAGCTGCAGACGACGCTCTACCTGGCAGGGCCGAACACCCGGACCGCGGCCGTCGTGATGTTCGACATGGCTGGCGACGGCCAGTTCTCGACCGTCGCCGCCTTCGGCATCGTCACGTTCGTCCTGCTGTTCGCCGGCGTCTACGGCTACCAGCGCCTGAACGCCCGGATGGGGCTGGACGGCGGAGGCCTCTGACCGTCGCCGCAGCACCCACGCAACAGACCCAGATCGTACGTTCGAAAGGAAACCCAGCATGACGACACTGGCAGCAGCCATGGACCGCACCTACCCACAGTTCTCCGAGGAGGAGTTCGACCGTCGCTTCCGGCAGCTGCGTGAGCGGATGGACGCCGCCGACGTCGAGCTCGTCATCGTGTGCGGACGCGGTGGGCGCAACCCCGACGTCCTGTACCTCACGGACTGGCTCTCCACGACCGAGGCCTGGGTGCTGTTCCCTCGCGAGGGCGACGCGACGATGCTCGTGCAGCTGTCCAACCACCTGCCGCTCGCCAAGCACATGGCCAACCTGCCCGACGTCCGGTTCGGCGGCTCGGCGCCCACGGGCTCGGTCGACACGATCCCGACGCTCATCGACTGCCTCAAGGAGCGTGGCATCACCACGGGCCGGGTGGGGATCGTGGGCCTCGTCAACTGGCGCGAGCACGCCCGCCTGGTGGAGGCGCTCCCCGGCATCACCTGGGTCGACTTCGGCGGGCAGATGCGTGACCAGCGTCAGGTCAAGAGCTCCGAGGAGATGGAGCGCCTGCTCGCCTCCGCACGGATGTGCGACCTGTCGGCGAAGGCGCTGGCCGAGCAGGTGCGGCCGGGCCTGACCGAGCACCAGCTCGCCAAGATCGTCGAGGACACCTACCTGGGGGAGGGCGGCATCAACGGCATCCACTTCATGGTGAGCACGTCCATGGCCGACCCCCGTGGCGGGGTTCCCTGCCAGCACCTGTCGAACCGAGTGCTGCAGAAGGGCGACGCCCTCGTGGTGGAGCTGAGCACCAACTACATGGGGTACTCGGCGCAGATCCTGCGCAGCTACACGATCGGCGCCGACCCGACGCCGCTGTACGCCGAGATGCACGACGTCGCGCTGGAGGTCTTCCACGACATCTCCGCGGTGATCAAGGACGGCTCGACGGTGTCGCAGATCCTCGACGCCGCCGAGGTCGCCCACCAGCGGGGCTACACGATCTACGACGACCTGGTGCACGGCTGCGGTCAGCTCCCCGCCATCGTGCGGACGCGTCAGACATACCGCGGCGAGCCGGAGGGCTTCCAGTACAAGGAGGGCATGTGCCTGGTCATCCAGCCGAACGTCGTCACCGACGGCGGCATGGCTGGCGTCCAGTTCGGCGAGATGATGAGGGTCACGAAGACCGGCCTCGAGCCGCTCCACTCGTTCACGCAGGAGCTCATCCGTTGCCAGTGACGACGCAGGGACCCCGAACGGCGCGCAGGCGCCAGAGCCCGCTCGGGCGGGACCGCCGGTGAGCACCCAAGGCGTGAGGCCGCGAGGTCGCGGCGCCGCGGCGCTCAGACGTCTGGTGCTGGACCTGTCGCCGCTTCGGGAGTCCCGTGACTTCAGGCGGCTGTGGACCGGGCAGGCGGTGTCGATCCTGGGCACCCAGATGACCCGCGTGGCCGTTCCCTATCAGGTGTACCTGATGACCGACTCCTCGTTGGTCGTCGGGCTGGTGAGCCTCGCGCAGCTCGTCCCGCTGCTCGTGTGCTCCCTCCTGGGCGGCTCGATCGCCGATGCCGTCGACCGTCGTCGGCTGCTGATCGTCGTCCAGTCGGCGCTGGCGCTGGTCACGGCGGGGCTGGCGGCCAGCTCGCTGGCCAGCACACCACCCCTGTGGCCGCTCTTCGTCCTGACCGCCTTCTCGGCGGCGCTGTCGGCGATCGACAGCCCGACACGCAGTGCCTCGGTTGCCTCGTTGGTGCGGCGCGAGAAGCTGACGTCGGCCTTTGCGCTCAACCAGTCGCTCAACCAGGTGGGCCAGATCGTCGGGCCGGCGATCGCCGGAGTGGTCATCGCCGTCGCCGGGGTGTCCATGGCGTACTGGATCAACGTCGTGACATTCCTGGTGTCGGTCGCCGTGATCAGCCGGATGCGGCCGATGCCTCCTCGTGACGGCGCGGCCCGGGTCGGTTTCAAGTCGATCTCGGAGGGCTTCCGGTACCTGCGTGGCAAGCCGGCGCTCCAGGGATGCTTCCTGGCCGACGTCAACGCCATGGTCTTCGGCCTGCCGCGCGCGCTCTTCCCCGCGATGGGAACAGGTCAGTTCGGTGGTGGGGCGATGGCGGTCGGTCTCCTGCACGCCGCCCCGGGTGTTGGTGCGCTCATCGCCGCGCTGACCGCCGGATGGGTCTCCTCGGTGAAGCGGCAGGGCCGGGCCGTGATCGTCGCGATCGTCGTGTGGGGTGTGGCGATCGCCTGCTTCGGCATCTCTACCGCCCTGCCGCTGGCGCTGGTGTTCCTTGCCATCGCGGGCGCGGCCGACGTGGTGTCGGCGGTGTTCCGCCAGACGATTCTGCAGCTCAGCGTCCCTGACCACCTGCGGGGGAGGCTGTCATCGGTCCATGTCGGGGTGGTGACGGGCGGCCCCCTCGTGGGTGACGCGAGGGCGGGCGCCGTCGCCAGCGCGACCACGCCGGAGTTCTCCGTGATCTCCGGTGGGCTGGCCTGTGCGGTGACCATGGTGCTGCTCGCCTGGCGTCTCCCTGGACTGCGCCGGTGGACCCTGGCCGACTCTGCGATCGACCCGGCCGGCGAGCAGACACGGCCATGAAGGCGTGGGTGCTGGCTGGTGCCTCCTATAATCTGTAGAGTCTAGATCTCGTCCTCGCCGGACGGGCAGACAACAGAGCCAGAAAGGGCCACGCCGTGACACTCGTATCAGCGACGGAGTTCGGATCACTCGCCGACATCGCAGGGACGGTCCACGAGCGGGTCCGCGACTGGATGCGGGCGGCGATCGCCGACGGCACCCTGGAGCCCGGGGCGCGCATCGTCCAGACCGAGATCGCCGAGAAGCTCGGGGTCAGCCCGACGCCTGTGCGCGAGGCGATGCGCGACCTGGCCGCGGAGGGCCTCATCCGGATGCACGCGCGACGGGTCGCCACGGTCACCTCGATCGACATCGGCGAGCTGCAGGAGATCCGCTTGCTGCGCGAGACCCTCGAGGGGCTCTGCGCGCGGCTCGTCGCCGAGCGCATCACCGACGATGAGCTCGCGGTGGCCGAGCAGATGCAGGGTGAGATGGAGCGCGACTCCGACCTGGGTGTGTACGTCGAGCTCAACCGCAGGTTCCACTTCCACCTGTACGAGACGGCGAGGTCGCCGCGCCTCGTGCAGATGCTGATGTCGTTGCGCTCGGCCACTCCCGGGATGCTCTCGGTTGCCTTCACCCGGCAGACGGAGCGGCGGGCCAGCGGGCTCGAGGAGCACCGGCGCTTCCTCAAGGCCTGCCATGACCGCGACCTCGACGAGGCCGAGCTGGCCTTCCGTACCCACTCGGCGATCTCGTTCGACGAGGTTGGCGCGCTCATGGAGAACCGCTGACGCTGCGGGCGACCGCAATGTGTCCGGGATCTCATCACTCTGCGGAGTGACGGCCTTCTCGGCGTATGCGTTGCTCTGTAGTCTACAGAATACAGCAGAGCGCCGCGAGGGTCGTTCGGCCCGGACGAAAGGGACGCCTTGTCGAATGTGCGCGTCGGAGTCGCCTCGGCCGCACCTCCGCTGCGACGGTCCCGGCGCGCGCTCCTCTACGCGATACCGCCGCTCCTGGTGCTGTTCGCCCCGTTGACGCAGCTGTCGTACATCCCGGTCTCCGTCGGCCTTGGCCACGACCTGGGGCTCTCGGCAGGCCAGATCGGCATCACCATCGGCGCCCACAGCCTGGCGACCGCGGTCGCCAGCCTGACGATCGGGCCGTTGCTGGACCTCGTGCCCGTCCGCCGGGTGCTGGTGCCGGCCATGGTCCTCAACGTCGTCATGGCCTCGCTGCTGTGCCTGCAGCCGGGCTTCGAGCTGCTGACGATCGGTCGAGTGGTGACCGGCGTCGCGAGCGGTGCGGTGTCGTTGTGCGGCTACGCACTGGTCACCGATCTCACCCGGGGCGACCCCGGCGCGCGCGATCGTGGCTTCTCGCTGCTCCAGACGTTCGTCAGCATCGGCGCCGGGTCCGCCCTCGGCATCGGGGCGCTGGCGGCAGCCAACGAACGCCCGACGATCGTCTTCGGCGCGGCGGCGGTCTATGCCGCGGTGCTGCTGGTCATCGTGCTGGTCACCGGGGGCGGACGCACGCAGGTCGGTGACCCCCACGCGGACGTGTCCGAGACGTTCCGAGTGCGGGTCTCGGGTGTCCTGCGCGGGGTGGCGATGATGGTGACCGAGCGTCGGATGCAGTGGCTGATGGTCTCGGCGGTCGTGATCGGCCTCGTGATGCAAGGCGGGCACTACGGCGTCAGCGTCCTCCTCGACTCGCAGTCGCAGTCCATCGCCACCTGGCAACGGGTGGGACTGTCGGTCCTCATCCCGTGCGGCGTCTTCACCGGGAGCTTCATCAACCGCTGGGCCCTGCGAAGGGCTCCGCGTGAGCAGATCTTCGCGGCGCTGTACCTCGTGCTGCCGGCAGCCGTGCTCGTGTACGGTGCGACCGTGGCGCTCGAGCTGCCGCGGTGGGCCGTGGCAGTCGGGCTGCTGCTCCTGGGGACGTGCATCGGGGCGATGATGCCGCTCTCGGTGGCCATCAGCGTGGGTTGGTTCCCCGAGCTGCGTGGAAGCTCGACGGCAGCCGAGTCGCTTGCCCGCAGCGCCGGTCAGACCGCCGGGCCGATCATCGTCGGCCTCGTCGTGGCGGCGTCGAGCGTCAGCTACAGCGCCGTCGCCATCGCCGTCGCCGCCGTCGTCGGGCTCGTCGCCTCGCGGATGATGCTCGCCGGTCGCGCAGCGCCAGTCGCCTAGCGCCAGCCGCCTGGGCAGGACGCTCGCGGGGGCCGTCGGCCATGATGGTGGCAGACGTCCACGGCGATGGAGGAACCATGCAGCGTGACCACGACCGTCCGGATGCCCCATGAGCGAGCTCTGGCTCGTGCGCCATGGCGAGACCGAGTGGAGCCGCTCGGGCCGGCACACGTCGGTCACCGACCTCGACCTGACGCAGGCCGGTGCCGACGTCGCCCGGGCGCTCGCGCCACAGCTCGCCGGACGGGTGTTCGCCCAGGTGCTCACCAGCCCTCGGCTGCGCGCACGTCGCACCGCCGAGCTGGCCGGGCTCGCCGCCGAGGTCGACGACGACCTGGCCGAGTGGGCGTACGGAGACTACGAAGGGCTCACCACACCCGAGATCCGTGAGCAGGTGCCAGGCTGGACGGTGTGGACGCACCCGAGCCCCGGCGGTGAGACACCCGAGCAGGTGGCCGAGCGCCTCGACCGGGTCGTGGCCCGAGCCCGTGGCGTCGAGGGTGACACGCTCGTGGTCGCGCACGGGCACTCCTTGCGTGCGCTCACCGCCCGCTGGCTGGGGCTGCCGCCGACCGACGGTCGGCTGTTCCGGCTCGACACGGCGACGGTCTCGGTGCTCGGCGACGACCGCGGTGACCCGGTCGTCGCGCACTGGAACGGGTCGCCGCCGGCGCAGAACGGCACCTGAGCGCCTGATCCCTCGGTAGCCTGAGCGCGTGCGCATCGACCTTCACACGCATTCGAACCGTTCCGACGGCACCGACACGCCCACCGAGCTCGTCGAGAACGCGGCCGCCAGGGGCCTCGACGTCCTGGCGATCACCGACCACGACTCGACGGTCGGCTGGGACGAGGCCGACGAGGCCGCGTCCCGTGTGGGCGTTCGGCTCCTGCACGGCATCGAGATCTCCACCGAGCTCGACGGCCAGAGCGTCCACCTGCTCGGGTACGAGTTCGATCCCGCCGACGCCGACCTGCTCGCCGAGCTGCAGCGGGTTCTCGACGGGCGCGACAACCGGCTGCCGCGCGTCCTGTCACGGCTGCAGGGTCTCGGCATCGACATCACGGAGGCCGACGTCGAGCGCTGGTCGGGCAACGCTGCGGCCTCAGGCCGGCCACACGTGGCTGACGCGCTCATCGAGCTGGGGGTCGTCGTCGACCGCACCGAGGCGTTCGACCGCTACCTGAAGCCGGGCCGGCCGGCGTACGTCGACCGCTACGCGGCGCCCCTGCGCGACGCCGTGCGGCTGCTCGTCGCGGCGGGAGGGCGTGCGGTCGTCGCGCATCCATGGTCGCGCGGCAGCGACCGGGTGGTCACGGCCGAGTTGCTGGCCGAGCTGCAAGGGCTCGGTCTGCGTGGCATCGAGGTCGACCACAACGATCATGACGCGGCCGCCCGCGCCGCGCTGCGTGGCATCGCAGCCGACCTCGACCTGGTCGTCACCGGGTCGAGCGACTACCACGGAACCGGCAAGACCGACTTCGACCTCGGGTGCAACACCACCGCTCCCGAGCAGCTCGAGCGCCTCCTGGCCCCCTGATCCGTCGGCGTCAGCGGGCGTCGGCGCTGGCCAGGAACGGGATCCAGGCGGCTGCGAGCCCCTCGGGGTTCTCGATGGCGGGGGAGTGGGCCGCGTCCGGGACGACGTGCACGATGACGCCCAGTCGTGTGGCCATGGCGTCCTGCGTGGTGTGGGGCCAGGCGTCGTCGCGGGCTCCCCGGCCCACCCAGAACGGAAGGTGGGTGGCGGCGACCGCATCGAGCCCGTCGACGGCATGCAGCAGATGCTCGGTCATGGCGCGCAGCGAGGCGGGTGCGTTGGAGGTGAACCGTCGCTCCAGGAAGGTGGTGATGTCGGCCGGACGCGTGACGCCGGCCAGCTGCTCGCGCAGGCGGTGCACCTCGGCCAGCGGCAGGTCGTCGATCGCCTGGACCATCATGGTGAGCGGTCGCGCGGGCGATTCGCCGAGCGCGGCCGGTCCGGTGCACAGCAGGCTCAGGCTCCGCCAGGCCTCGGCCGAGGCGCGCACGGCGGCCTGCGCCACGAGACCGCCGAAGGAGTGACCGAGCAGGTGGGAGCGCCCAGGCTCGCGTGTCGCCGCCACCGCCAGGGCATCGGCGGCCAGCCCCTCGAGGGAGTAGTCGTCGTCCGGGCCGCCGGGGGTCTGGTACTGCCCGCGCTGGTCGTAGGCGGTCGTGTCGTAGCCCGCGGCGGCGAGCAAGGGCAGCAGCGGGGTGAAGTCCTCCTTGCTGCCCGTCCAGCCTGGCACCAGCAGCACGTGGCCACGACGCGAGCCCGCCGCAGTGACCACGTGGGCCGCGAATCCACCCCTGGGGGTTTCGACCCTGACGGCTTCGACCCCTTCGGGGAGCACGAGCGTCGTCGGGGTGCTCATGTCAGCGTCCCCGTTTGGCGACCCGTGCCACGACCGTCGCAGGGAGGTGTCTCGCCAGCGAGGCGAGGACCTTGTAGCGCAGCGAGGGCACCGAGACGGCCTTCCCCTTGTCGAGGTCCTTCAGCGCGGCGCGCACGAGCGGATCGGCGCGCAACCACATCCATCGCGGGACGTCGCTCATGTCGGCGTTCATGCGCTGGTGGAACTCGGTGCGGACGAAGCCCGGGCACAGGGCCATGATGCTGACCCCGGTGTCGGCGTAGTGCAGGTGGGCCCATTGGCTGATGCTGAGGACCCAGGCCTTGTGCGCGGCGTAGGCGCCGCGAGGGGTGTAGGCGGCGACGCTCGAGACATTGATGACGCCGCCCTCCCCGCGTCCCGACATCACCTTGATCGCCGCGTCCATGAGGTGCATCGGCGCCCGCACCAGGAGATCGAGCTGACGGTCCTCGTCGGCGATGTCGGTGCCGCCGAACCAGCCGGCGATCGAGGAGCCGGCGTTGTTGACCAGGAGGTCGATCGGATGGGTGCCGCCGGTGATCGTGTCGACCGTCCGCTGCAGGCCATCGGTGGTGGCCAGATCGGCGGTGAGCACCACGATCTCGACTCCGTGCCGGTTGCGCAACGAGGCCGCGACCTCCTCGAGCCGGTCGGTGTCGCGGGCCACCAGGACGAGGTCGTGGCCGCGCTTGGCGAGCTCGCGGGCGAAGGCGTTGCCGATGCCTGCCGTCGCCCCGGTGACCAACGCGCGTGATGCCATAGACGAAGCATGCCAAATGCCTCGGAACGGGTGGCACAATGGCCAAGGTGACAACGACCTTGGCGGTGGCGAACCAGAAGGGCGGTGTCGCCAAGACGACGACGGTCGCCTCGCTGGGCGCGGCGCTCGCCGAGCTCTCGCAGCGGGTGCTCCTCGTCGACCTCGATCCGCAGGGATGCCTGACGTTCTCGCTCGGCATCGACCCCGAGGAGCTCGACGTCACGGTCGCCGACGTGCTGCTGGGCAGCCAGCCCGCCGACGAGGCGATCGTGGTGGTCGACGAGGGCATGCACCTGCTGCCGGCCAACATCACCCTGGCCGAGGCCGAGCAGACCCTCATCGGGCGCACCGGGCGTGAGCAGCGGCTGCGGGTGGCTCTCGCGAAGGTGGCGGATGACTACGACTGGATCCTGATCGACTGCCCGCCGACCCTCGGTGTGCTGACGGTCGGCGCCCTCACCGCGGCCACCGGCGTGCTCATCCCGCTGCATGCCGAGACCCTCGCGCACCGGGGCGTCGGGCAGCTGCTCGACACGATCCACGACGTGCGCCGCTCGATCAACTCCTCGCTCGAGATCGTCGGTGTGCTGCCGACGATGTACGACGGGCGCACGACGCACGGGCGGGCCGTCCTCGAGGCCATCCGCGAGACGTACGAGCTGAGGGTGCTCGAGCCGGCCATCCCCAAGTCGATCCGCTTCGCCGAGGCGCCGGCCATCGGCCGTTCCGTGCTTGGCACGTCGTCGCGTCACAAGGGCGCCGAGGCCTACCGTCAGGTCGCGGCGTCGCTGCTTGCCTGAAACGCTGTCCGCGAGCATGACGACCTGGATACGATGAGGTGATGTCCAGCCACCGTGCTCCACGCCGACGCTCCCGTCGCCTGCTCCTCGGAGCGTTCGCCGGTGTGCTGCTGGTGGCCACTCTCGCGGTCGCCAGCGGGGCGCGGATGCCGGCCCGTGCTGACGCGCCCGACGCAGGGGTCGCCCCCGCGACCACCGCGCTGCAGAGCGCCTCGTTCGCCACGGTCGTGGCCCCGCGGCCGAAGCCCAAGCCCACGTACGAGCTTCCCGTGGCCTCCGGCCAGGGGCGTCGTATCGTCTTCGACCAGGGCGACCAGCGGGTGTGGCTGGTCGGCGACGACGGCGTCGAGCGCACGTACCCGGTCTCGGGAAGTCGTTTCGACAACCTGCACCCGGGCACGTACGACGTCCAGTCGAAGGCGCGCCATGCGACGTCGTTCGACTACAGCGGCACGATGGAGTACTTCGTGCGCTTCACGACCGGATGGAGCGCGCCCATCGGGTTCCACAGCATCCCGGTCTACAACAACGGCAAGCTCGAACAGAGCCGTGAGGAGCTGGGCACCCCGCTGTCGGCGGGATGCATCCGCCAGTGGGAGGCCGATGCCAGGGCCCTGTGGGACTTCGCCGGCATCGGCACCACCGTCGTGGTCACCGCCTGAGCGGCTACTCGGCCTTCTCGACCGGCTGGCTGTCGTTCGCGACCGGCTGACCGTTGCGGGTGCGGCTGCGGCCACGGTTGCGCCGGCGACTGCGTGACTCGCCGCCACCCTCGGCTGCCGGAGCGTCGGCGGATCGGACAGCGGACGACTGGCTGCTCGAGGAGCGTCCGCCCGAGGACTGGGCCGAGGCCCCGCCCCTGCCGCCGCCGCCCTGGCGTCCGCCGCCCTTGACGGGAGCGTCGGCCTTCGGGCTCGGCGGCTTGAGTCGTCCCTTGGCGTCGTGCGAGATGCCGAGGTCGTGGAAGAGGTGCTCGGAGGTCGAGTACGTCTCCATCGGCTCGTCGAAGGGAAGGTCGAGCTCCTTGTTGATGAGCTTCCAGCGCGTGAGGTCGGCCCAGTCGACGAACGTCACGGCGATGCCCGAGAGCCCCGCGCGGCCGGTGCGGCCGATGCGGTGGACATAGGTCTTGTGGTCCTCGGGGCAGTTGTAGTTGATGACGTGCGTGATGCCGGCGACGTCGATGCCGCGGGCGGCGACGTCGGTGGCCACGAGGATGTTGATCTTGCCCTCGCGGAAGCGGTTGAGCGCCTTCTCGCGCGCCACCTGCGCCATGTCGCCGTGCAGCGGGGAGGCCGGGAACCCGCGGTCGGCGAGGTCGTCGGCCACACGCTGCGCGGTGCGCTTGGTGCGGGTGAAGATGATGATCTGCCCGGCATCCTCGGCCTGCAGGATGCGGGCCACGATCTCGGGCTTGTCGAGGTCGTGGGCCTGCCACACGAACTGCGCGGTGGTGGGCACCATCTGGTTGTCCTCGCCGGACTCGGCGCGGATGTTCATCGGGTGACGCATGTGCTTGCGCGCCAGGCCCACGATCGCGCTCGGCATCGTGGCCGAGAACAGCATCGTCTGCCGCGAGGCGGGGGTCTTGGCCAGGATGGACTCGACGTCGGGCAGGAAGCCCAGGTCGAGCATCTCGTCGGCCTCGTCGAGGACGAGGCTCTTGACGTGCGACAGGTCGAGCGCGCCGCGGTTGGCGAGGTCGAGGATGCGTCCGGGTGTGCCGACGACGATGTCGACACCAGTCCTGAGCGCGTCAAGCTGGCCCTCGTAGGGGACGCCGCCGTAGATGGTGAGGTTGCGGGTGCCACGACGCTTGGAGGCGAAGGCCACGTCGCCGGCCACCTGGATGGCGAGCTCGCGGGTCGGGGCCACGATGAGCGCCTGCGGCTTGCCGGGGGCGTCGAGCTGGTCGTAGTCGGCGTCGTGCGGCGCGACGGTGCGCTGGATGACGGGGATCGCGAAGGCGAGCGTCTTGCCCGTGCCGGTGCGGGCCTGGCCGATCAGGTCGGTGCCCTCGAGGGCGACGGAGAGCGTCATCTCCTGGATCGGGAATGGGTTTTCGATGCCGACGTCGGTGAGCGCGTCGGCGATCTCGGGCATGACGCCCAGATCTCGGAACGTAGTCAGGGTCTTCTCGAATTCTTGAGACTCATGGATGTACTACGGCGCATTCTATCGTCCGCAGCCCGAATGCCCGCGCTACGCTGCGGAGTCATGGCCAGATCGTCCTCGAAAGAGCCCCTCACCTTCTCCGACCCGGTGTACCGCACGGGTGTGATCGATCTGCTCGGGATCCTCGCCTACGGCGAGATCAGCGCCTGCGAGCGCCTGGCCGAGGACGCCAAGATGGCGCCCAGCCTGCGCACCAAGGTCGAGATCACGGCGATGGCGACGGCGGAGTTCCACCACTTCGAGCAGCTGCGCGACCGGCTGCAGGAGCTCGGCGAGGACCCGTACGAGGCCATGGCCCCGTTCACCGACACCTTCGAGCGCTACCACCGCAAGACGTCGCCCTCCGACTGGCTCGAGGGCCTCGTCAAGGCGTACGTCGGTGACGGTCTGGCGTCCGACTTCTACCGCGAGGTGGCCGCGTACCTCGACGCCAGCACCCGCGAGCTCGTGCTCAACACGCTCAGCGGCACGGGGCACTCCGAGTTCGTGGTGGACGCCGTGCGTGCCGCCATCCGCGACGAGCCCCGGGTGGGCGGGCGTCTTGCTCTCTGGGGTCGCCGGCTGATGGGCGAGGCGCTGAGCCAGGCGCAGACCGTCGTCGCCGAGCGCGACAGCCTCAGCGCCGTGTTGGTGGGCGGCATCGACCACCCGGGCATGGACCTCGCCGGCATCGGACGGATGTTCGCGCGCCTCACCGAGGCCCACACGAAGCGCATGGAGCGCCTGGGCCTCGCCGCCTGACGACGCTCGCCGCCCGACGACGAAAGGCCCCGCGCCGGCGGTATGCCGGGCGGAGCCTCCTCGTCGTGATGGCCTACTGGCCGGCGGACAGGCCGAAGCCGACCTTGCGGCCGGTGTCGGCCGTGAAGTACAGGTAGGCGACCTTGTCGGCCGGCACGGCGACCGTCCGGCCCTTCTCGTCGGTCAGCGTGAAGAGCCCCTCGTCCTGCAGGGCCTTGTTGAGCGACTCGAGCACTGCATCGGGCTCGACGTCGGTCTCGACGGAAAGCTCGCGTGCGGCGTTCTGGACGCCGATCTTGACCTCCATGGTCAGTCCTCTCCTTGGGTGTTCTCGCGCGGGAAGCCGCCGATGCCCCGCCAAGCGAGACCGGCGACCAGCGTCAGGGCCTCGTCCTTGCTCAGGGTCGAGTTGGTGTCGATCCAGTTGCGTGCGCCGACGTGCCCCATGCCGACAAGGCTGACAGCAAGCAGGTGGGACGCGGCATCGGGCAGCCCGGTGTCCTCGCGGATGACCTCGGCGATCGCCGCCGCGGACTCCTGGATGACGCGGTCGATCTGTGCCCGGACGGCAGGGTCGCTCGTCAGGTCGGACTCGAACACGAGCCGGAAGGCGGCGCCCTCGTCGGCGACGTAGTCGTACCAGAGCGCGATCGTGGCCTTGACCCGCTGACGGTTGTCGTGGGTCGAGGCGAGGGCTGTGCGCACCGCCCCGATGACGGTGTCGCTGCACGTCTCGAGCAGGGCGAGGTAGAGCTCGAGCTTGCCCGGGAAGTGCTGGTAGAGCACCGGCTTCGAGACTCCGGCGCGCTCGGCGATCACGTCCATCGAGGCCGCGTGGTATCCCTGCTCGACGAAGACGTCGAGGGCCACCTCGAGCAGCTGTGCCCGCCGGGCGACACGCGGCATGCGGCCCTTGGGGGCGCGCAACGGGGCAGCTTCGGTCACGGACGGATCCTATCGGTGGGCGTCGAGCGGCCGGACGTCCCGGCTCCGGGGGAGCCCGCCGTGTCAGGATGCGGACGCGATGCCGGGACGCTGGGCGGGCCGGGAAGAATGGAGGCAGCCGTGGCGTTGTGAAATGGCAGTACCGAACACCCAAGGAGATCCCGTGGTCGCCCCTCTTGTGGAACCCGCAGACGAACTGACGATCGACGAGGTTCGTCGCTACAGCCGTCACCTCATCATCCCCGACGTCGGCATGACCGGGCAGAAGCGGATGAAGAACGCCAAGGTGCTCGTCATCGGCGCCGGCGGTCTCGGCAGCCCCGCGCTGCTCTACCTGGCGGCGGCCGGCATCGGCACGCTCGGCATCATCGACGACGACGAGGTCGACGAGTCGAACCTGCAGCGCCAGATCATCCACGGCCAGTCCGACATCGGGAAGTCCAAGGCCATCTCGGCCGCGGAGTCCGTCGCCGAGGCCAACCCGTACGTCAAGACCATCGTGCACAACGAGCGGCTCGACACCGACAACGTGCTCGAGATCTTCGCCCAGTACGACCTGATCGTCGACGGCACCGACAACTTCGCCACGCGCTACCTCGTCAACGACGCGGCTGTGCTGCTCGGCAAGCCGTACGTCTGGGGCTCGATCTACCGCTTCGAGGGCCAGGTGTCGGTGTTCTGGGCCCAGGAGGGCCCGCAGTACCGCGACCTCTACCCCGAGCCGCCGCCGCCGGGCATGGTCCCCTCGTGCGCCGAGGGTGGCGTGCTTGGTGTCCTGTGCGCCTCGATCGGGTCGATCATGGTCACCGAGGCGATCAAGCTCATCACCGGCATCGGCGACCCGCTCATCGGCCGTCTGATGGTCTACGACGCGCTCGAGATGCGGTACTCGACGCTGAAGATCCGTCGCGATCCGAATGGTGAGCCCATCACCGCGCTGATGAGCGACTACGAGGCCTTCTGCGGCGCGATCAGCGAGGAGGCCGCCGACGCGGCTGCCGACTCCACGATCTCGGTCACGACGCTCGACGGCTGGCTCAAGGAGCGCAACGACGGCGGCCGCGATTTCGTGCTGGTCGACGTGCGCGAGCCCGGCGAGTACGAGATCAACCGCATCCCGGGATCGATCCTGATCCCGAAGGGCGAGTTCCTCAACGGCAAGGCCCTCGAGCAGCTTCCCGACGACAAGCAGATCGTTCTGCACTGCAAGTCGGGCGTCCGCTCGGCCGAGGCGCTCGCGGTGCTCAAGGGCGCCGGCTACAAGGACTCGGTGCACGTCGGCGGCGGCGTCGTCGCCTGGGTCAACCAGATCGACCCCAGCCAGCCCGCCTACTGACCCGGCTCCTCGCTGAGTGTGACGAGCTGGCCCCTGAACTGCGGTTTTCGGGGCCAACTCGTCCCACTCAGAGGGTGAGGGACGTGGATGGACGCTGAGTTCACCGAGCGAGTGCTGCAGCTCGTCGAGGGCATCCCACCCGGACACGTGCTCTCGTACGGCCTGATCGCCGAGCACCTGCAGGCAGGTGGCCCCCGGCAGGTGGGTCGCGTGATGGCCCTCGAGGGCGGCGGGGTGCCGTGGTGGCGTGTCGTGCGCGCGGACGGCAGCCTGCCGCCGTCGCACCTGCCGTGCGCACTCGAGCACTACCGCGCCGAGCGCACGCCCTTGCGGGCCGGAGGCACGGCGGTCGACATGCGCCGCGCCGTGTGGACGCCCGGCACCTGACTGTCACCCCGATCTGGTGGGATGGGCCCATGGCCGTCGAGTACATCCTGGAGCGCCCGAGCGCGGAGCCGTCCCCGGCGCCGGTGCTCGACGCGAGCCAGCGTGCGGTCGTCGACCATGAAGGTGGTCCGCTCCTCGTGCTCGCCGGCCCAGGAACGGGCAAGACCACGACCCTCGTCGAGGTCGTCGTCGACAGGGTCGAGAACCACGGCCTGAGCCCCGACGAGATCCTGGTCCTGACCTTCAGTCGCAAGGCTGCGGACGAGCTGCGCGCCCGCATCGCCCGCCGCCTGGCCCGCACGACGTCTGTCACGCCGGCGATGACCTTCCACTCCTTCTGCTACGGGGTGGTGCGCGAGTTCGAGGACCCAGAGCTGTTCACCTCGCCCCTCGCCCTCCTGAGCGCCCCCGAGCAGGACTGGCGCATCCGCGAGCTCGTGCTCGGCAGCCTCGAGCTGGGCAGCATCGACTGGCCCGAGGCGCTCCGCCCGGCCCTCGACGTGCACGGCTTCGGCCGCGAGCTCGGCGCCTTCCTCTCCCGCGCCCGCGGGCTCGACCTCGAGCCCGACGACGTCGCCGCGCTGGCCGCCCGCACGGGCCGGCCCGACTGGCGCGCCGCCGCCCAGTTCTTCGACGAGTACCTCGACGTGCTGGGCCTCGCCCACGAGATGGACTACGGCGAGCTTGTGCACCGGGCGCGCCAGATCGCCGCCGATCCTGTGGCCGGGCGGTCCCTGCGCTCACGCTTCCGGCTCGTCGTCGTCGACGAGTACCAGGACACCGACCCCTCCCAGGTCGCGCTGCTGCAAGCCCTGACGTCCGATGGCGCCGACCTGGTGGCGGTGGGCGACCCCGACCAGTCCATCTACGCCTTCCGGGGGGCCGACGTCAGCGGCGTCTGGAACTTCTCCACCGACCACGGCAGCGAAGCCCGGCCGGCGGCGCTCCTGCCTCTCACCACGACCCGCCGCTCCGGCCAGCGTCTGCTGGCCGCCTCGCGTGCCGTCATCGGACGACTGGGGGTGTCCGGGTCGCTCGACCAGCAGGCCTTCGAGGCGTTCCGCAACCCGCGTGCCGTCGTGGCCGACCCCGGCAGCCTCATGGTGCAGACCTACGCCTCGGCCTCGGCCGAGGCCGAGCACATCGCCCAGCTGCTGCGTCGCGCCCACCTCGAGGACGGTCTCGACTGGGCCGACATGGCGGTGCTCGTGCGCTCGGGTGTGCAGTCGGTGCCCCGGCTCCAACGGGCCATGGTGGCCGCCGGCGTGCCGGTCGAGATCGCCGCCGACGAGACGCCTCTCGCGGCCCAGCCGGCGGTGCGGGTGCTGCTCGCGGCGGCACGGGCAGCCGACCAGGTCGCCCGCGGCGAGAGCCTCGATCCCGAGCGCGTCCAGATGCTGCTCACCGGGCCGCTCGCCGATGTCGACTCCTCGGGGCTGCGTCGGCTCGCCCGCGCACTGCGCCTGGAAGAGGTGGCCGAGGGCAACGAGCCGCGTCCTTCCGGCGAGGTGCTGGCCGAGTGCCTCACGCAGCCGCTCTCGCTCCAGGTCGGGGGCGGCGACAACCGGGCGATCGAGGCTGGGCGCCGGGCGGCTGGCTTCGCCACCGTGCTGCTGCGCGCCTCCCGCGAGGTGGCCGAGGCGGTCGCGCCCGAGCAGGTTCTCTGGACGCTCTGGAGCGGCTCGGGCTGGCCTCGGCGGCTGCGTGCCGCCGTCGACCGCGGCGGAGAGGGTGCTCTTGCCGCCCACCGCGACCTCGACGCCGTGCTGGCGCTGTTCGACCTCGCGGCGCGCTCCGACGAGCGACGCACCCGCACGGGGCTGCGCAGCTTCCTCGACGATCTCGAGGGCCAGGAGATCCCGGGCGACTCGCTGGCCGACAAGGGCGTGCGGGGCTCGTCCGTCCGGCTCATGACGGCCCACCGCTCGAAGGGCCTCGAGTGGCCGCTCGTCGTGGTGGCGGGTGTCCAGGAGGGCATCTGGCCCAACGTGCGTCATCGCGGCACGCTGCTGCAGACCGAGCGCCTCGGCGCCGACGGCGCGGTGCACGCCCCGAGCGTGAGCGCCCTGCTCGGCGAGGAGCGGCGGCTGTTCTACGTCGCGCTCACCCGTGCCCGCTCGCGCCTGGTGGTCACCGCGGTCGAGAGCCTCGCCGACGACGGCGAGCAGCCCTCGCGCTTCCTGGCCGAGCTGCGTCCCTACGCCACGACGGCTCCCGCGCCGGTCATGCGCCGCCCAGTCCGTCCGTTGTCGCTGCGGGGGGTCGTCGCCGAGCTGCGGCAGATCGCCGAGTCGGCCACGAGCGACCTCGTCAGGGCCGAGGCCGCCCGGCGGCTGGCGCGCGTCGCCGCCGCCGAGCCGGCTGCCGACCCCGACTCGTGGTGGGGCCTGCGCGACTGGACCGACAACAGCACGCCTGTGCGTCCGGTCGACGAGCCGCTCGAGCTGTCCGGCAGTGCCATCAGCAGCGTCCTGGAGTGCCCCCTGCAGTGGTTCCTCACCCGTGAGGCGAGGGCCGAGCAGCAGAACTCGACGGCCCAGGGCTTCGGCCTGGTCGTGCACGCCCTCGCGGCCGACGTCGTCACCGACGGGACGCTCGACCTCGACGCGCTCAAGCGCCACGTCGACACCGTCTGGCACCAGCTCGGCTTCGCCGCCGTCTGGATCGGCCGCCGCGAGCGAGACGAGGCCGATCGGGCGCTCGAGCGCTTCGCGGCCTGGCACGAGGCCGAGCGTGGCCGCACGGTCATCGGCACCGAGCATCCCTTCGAGGTCGACATCCCGGTCGGCGACGACGTCGTGCGCCTGCGCGGCTCCATGGATCGCCTCGAGGTCGACGACCACGGTCTCGTCCACGTCATCGACTTCAAGACCGGCCGCTACGCGCCGCGGGCGGGCGACCTCCACGAGCACCCGCAGCTGGGCGCCTACCAGCTGGCCATCACACACGGGGCCGTCGAGGGTCAGACCGACTCGGGGGGCGCCGAGCTGGTGCAGCTGCGCATCCCGGCCGGCGCACGCGAGCCCGACCAGCCGAAGGTCCAGGCACAGCCGGCGCCCGACCCCGAGCAGCCGTTCTTCGCCTACGACCAGCTCCGCCGTGTCCGCGACGTCGTCCGTGCCGAGCGGTTCGAGGCCACTGTCGGCCCTGCCTGCGGGCACTGCGCGTTCGTCCGGTCGTGCCCGGCCAAGCCCGAGGGTCGCGGCATCGACGGAGGTGGCTCGTGAACCGCCTCATCAACGACACCGACCACCTGTGCCGTGTGCTCGGCATCCCCTTCAGCCCCGAGCAGCTGGACGCCATCACCTGCCCGATCGACGCCCCCCAGGTCATCGTGGCCGGCGCCGGCTCGGGCAAGACCACGGTCATGGCCGCCCGGGTGGTGTGGCTGGTCGGCCACGAGGGTATGCCGCCGGGCCGGGTGCTTGGCCTGACGTTCACCAACAAGGCGGCGGCCGAGCTCGGCGCGCGTGTCCGCGAGGCGCTCACCAGGCTCGAGCGCGACGCCGGTCTGCAGGGCCTGCTCGACGAGCTGGGCGAGCCCACTGTGTCGACCTACAACGCCTTCGCCGGTGCGCTCATCGACGAGCACGGCCTGCGGCTGGGCTTCGAGACCGACCTGCGCATCACCGCCGATGCCTCGCGGTTCCAGCGGGCGGCGCGGTGCGTGCAGCGTTGGCGCGAGCCGCTCGTGCACGTCTCCACGAGCCTGGGCAACGTCGTCCAGTCGGTGCTGTCCCTCGACGGCTCCCTCAACGAGCACCTCGTGAGCACCGACGAGCTGCGCGAGCACGACCGTGCCGTCATCGCCGAGATCCTCGACGCCCCCAAGCTGATCGGCGACCTCCGCAAGGGCATCGAGGCCGCCGAGACCCGCATCGAGCTCTCCCGCCTCGTCGATGCCTACCGCGAGGCCAAGGCGGCCGACGGCGTCATGGACTTCTCCGACCAGATGTCGCGGGGCGCGCGCCTGGGCATCGAGTGTCCCGAGGTGTCGCAGGCCCTGCGCGAGCGGTTCGGTGTCGTGCTGCTCGATGAGTACCAAGACACGTCGGTCGCCCAGCGGCTGATGCTGCAGGGGCTGTTCTCGGGCACCGATCCCGCCGACGGGCGCGGCCATCCCGTCACGGCGGTCGGCGACCCCACGCAGAGCATCTACGGCTGGCGCGGGGCGGCGGCGAGCAACCTGCAGGACTTCCTCGAGCACTTCCCGACGGCCGACGACGAGATCGGCCGGTCGTACCAGCTGCGCACCAGCCGCCGCTCCCACGCCGACATCCTCGACCTCGCCAACACGATCGTGCAGCCGTACTACGACGACAACCCGGTGGTGTCCCCGTTGCTGCCGGCGGCGGCCGAGCCCCGTGGTCTCGTCAGCGTCGTGCGGTTCGACCGGGTCTCCACCGAGATCGACGAGCTCGCCGATGCCGTGGCGCGTGTCGTCGATCGCACCGAGCATCCCGAGGAGGTGGCGATCCTCGTGCGCAAGCGCGACGAGATGGCCGCCATCACCCAGGCCCTGCGCGCGCGGCAGGTGCCGGTCGAGGTGCTCGGGCTCGACGGGTTGCTGTCCCAGCCCGAGATCGTCGAGATCGTCTCGGTTCTCGAGGTGCTGGCCGATGCCTCTGCCAACCCGGCCATGATTCGGCTGCTCACCAACACGCTGTGGCGCATCGGGCCCCGCGACCTCGCGCTGCTCGGTCGCCGTGCGCGTCGCCTCGCGTCGGGGCCGCGCGCCGACGACGACACGTCGCTCGAGTCCGAGTTGCGGCGGGCGGTGGCCGGCGTCGACCCCACCGAGATCGTCTCGCTGTGCGACGCCGTAGAAGACCCGGGCGACGCCGCGTTCTCGCCGCAGGCCCGGGTGCGGCTGGCCTCGCTCTCGGCGCTGCTGTCGGGCCTGCGCCGCTCGGTCGCTGAACCCCTCGTCGACCTCATCGGGATGGTGGTGCGCCGGCTCGGCCTCGACGTCGAGATCGCTCTCGGTGTTGATGGACAGCTCGCCGGCGACAACGTCTCGCTGCTGCTCGACGCCGCCGCGCAGTTCTCGCAGAGTGCCGACTCCACCTCGCTGACGGCCTTCCTGGCGTACCTGCGCGCCGAGCACGACTTCAACGGCGGCATGGGTGTCGCGCTGCCATCCGACTCGCGGTCGGTCAAGCTGCTCACGGTCCACAAGGCCAAGGGCCTCGAGTGGGACGTCGTCTTCGTGCCCTTCATGGCGCAGGGGGTGTTCCCCTCGGGAACGGCACGCGAGCGCTGGACCAGCAACGGCTCGGCCTTTCCCGTGCCGCTGCGTGGCGACGTCGACTCCCAGCCTCAGCTTGCCGGCTGGTCCGGGCCCGAGCTCAAGGACCTCGCCGCCCAGTTCGCGGCCGATGCGGCAGCAGAGGACCTCCGTCTGGCGTACGTGGCCTTCACCCGCGCCCGCCACGAGCTGCACCTCAGCGGGCACTGGTGGGGACGCGATCAGGTCAAGCCCCGTGGTCCCAGCGCGTACCTCGACGCGGCCCATCGCTGGGCGCTCGAGCACGGTCAACCGGTCGGAACCTGGGCCGATCCGCCCCAGCCAGGCCCCGACGGCAGTCTCGTCAACCCGCATCTCGAGGTCGCGCCTGTGGCGTGGCCGCCGCTGCCCGCGGACGTCCGTACGCGGCACCGCACCGCCGAGATGGTCACGGCCCTCCTCGACGGCGTCCCCGTCGAGGGTGCGCTCGACGGCAGCCCGCAGGAGCACGAGGCGCTCACGCGTCTGGCCGCGCTCGACACCGAGATCGACCGCCTGATGGCCGAGGCCGCCGCTCGCCGCGACCGCGTCACCGTGCGGCTGCCCGAGGCGCTCTCGGCCACCGCCGTCATGGCTCTGGCCGCCGACGAGCAGGCCTTCACTCGCGACCTCGCTCGCCCGATGCCCCGCCAGCCGTCGCCCGCGGCGCGGTTCGGCACGCGTTTCCATGCCTGGGTCGAGACCCACTTCGGCCAGCAGTCGCTGCTCGACCTCTCCGACCTGCCGGGCCGTGCCGACACCGGCATCGCCGACGAGGTCGAGCTCGAGCAGCTCACCCAGGCCTTCGCCGACGGCCCCTATGGCGACACCTCCCCCTTCGTGGTCGAGGCGCCGTTCTCGATCGTGCTCGGCGGGCAGCAGGTCATCGGCCGCATCGACGCGGTGTACCGCACCGACGAGGGCTTCGAGGTCGTCGACTGGAAGACCAATCGCCAGGCGACGGCCGATCCGCTCCAGCTGGCCATCTATCGGATCGCGTGGGCCGAGCTGCAGGGCGTCGATCCCTCGGCTGTCACGGGTGCCTTCTACTACGTGCGCCTCGGCGAGGTGCGTCGCTTCGACGACCTGCCCGAGCGCGCCGAGCTGGAGAAACAGCTGCGCGGCCGCAGCGACCCTCTAGCCTGACGAGGTGGAGTTCTCCTTCTACCGTGCCCAGCATGACCGCGCCGCTGTTCTGCGCCAGGACGACTGGCGGGCACTTGTGCCGCTCGTGCTGGTCGTCGGCGGCGACTACGTGGCCACCCTCGACGACGCCCTGCGCTGGTTGCCGTTCGCCGAGGCGCCCGAGGGGGAGTGGGTGTTCCTGGGTCAGCACGACGGGCGCTCCTACGCCGCGGTGATCGTCCCGGGCCGTATCGACGCCGCCCTCGCGCCCCGCAGCCTGCGTGAGCTCGGCACCGTCCTCAGCACGCTCGACGGATCGCTCGCGGTGCACGCGGTGGGCCTCGCCCGCTGGCATGCGACCCACCTGCACTGTGCCCGCTGTGGGCAGCGCACCAATGTCATCGAGGCCGGCCACACGCGTGAGTGCCCGTCGTGCGGAACTCGCCACTTCCCGCGCACCGACCCGGCCGTCATCATGCTCATCACCGACGGCGATGACCATGCGCTGCTCGGGCGGCATGCGGCCTGGCCGGAGCGCCGCTACTCGACCCTCGCCGGCTTCGTCGAGCCCGGTGAGAGCCTCGAGGACGCCGTCCGGCGCGAGGTGCTCGAGGAGGTCGGCATCGGCGTCGGCGACGTGCGGTACGCCGGCAGCCAGCCGTGGCCCTTTCCGTCCAGCCTCATGCTCGGCTTCTTCGGCACCGCCGACACCCATGACATCAGAGTCGACGAGCTCGAGATCGCCGAGGCACGCTGGTTCAGTCGTGACGACATCACCGAGCTGACCGCGAGCGGCGACCTGTTGCTCCCGCCCCTGCTGTCGATCTCGCGCTGGCTCGTCGAGACCTGGCACGGCGGCGACATCACCGGCCGCTGGGACGGCTGATGGTTTACCAGGGCAGGCTCGCGGCGGGGGTCCGCGGCGCGCGTCAGGAGGCGAGCTGGGCCTTGACCTGGGCGACGGAGGGGTTCGTCAGGGCGGTTCCGTCGGCGAAGATGAGGGTCGGGACGGTCTGGTTGCCGCCGTTGGCCTTCTCGACGACGAGGGCGGACGCGGGGTCCTGCTCGATGTCGACCTCGTCGAAGAGGATGCCCTCGCGCTCGAGCTGGCCCTTGAGGCGGTGGCAGTAGCCACACCACGGGGTGGAGTAGAGAGTGAACTGGCCGGCCATGGTGTGTCTCCTTCGGCAACTACGCTTGTCAGCGTCAACCCTGCCAGCCGATGTGATATTCCGTGAGGACGCCCGTGCCCGCTCCCGATGACCTGCTCGACGGACTCGATCCCGAACAGCGCGACGTCGCGCGGGCGCTTCGGGGCCCGGTGTGCGTCGTGGCCGGTGCTGGCACGGGCAAGACACGCGCCATCACCCACCGCATCGCCTACGGCGTCGCGAGCGGCGTCTACAAGCCCACCGAGCTGCTGGCCGTCACGTTCACCACGCGCGCCGCCGGCGAGATGCGTGGACGTCTGCGGGCGCTCGGCGCCGGGGGAGTGCAGGCGCGCACCTTCCACTCCGCCGCGCTGCGCCAGGCCCGGTTCTTCTGGCCGCAGGTCTACGGCGGCGAGTTCCCCGAGATCACCGCCTCGAAATTCGCCTTCGTGGCCGAGGCCACGCGCCGCTGCCAGCTCGCCGCCGACACCCCGCTGCTGCGCGACCTCAGCGCGGAGATCGAGTGGGCCAAGGTCAGCAACGTGCGTCCGGCCGACTACATGGCCACCGCGCTGCGGGCCGGGCGCCAGGTGGGCGACCTCATGCCCTCGGCAGTCGGCCAGGTGATGGCCGCCTACGAAGAGGTCAAGCGCGACCGCGGGCGCATCGACATGGAGGACATCCTGCTCATCACGGCCGCCATCCTGGCCGACGACGAGCGTGTCGCCGCCCAGGTGCGGCGCCAGTACCGCTGGTTCGTCGTGGACGAGTTCCAGGACGTCAACCCGCTGCAGTCGAAGCTGCTCGACCTCTGGCTGGGCGGCCGCGAAGACATCTGCGTCGTCGGCGACCCCCGCCAGACCATCTACTCCTTCGCCGGTGCCTCGCCGTCCATCCTGGCCGGCTTCACCCGCCAGTACCCGAACGCCGAGCGTCACGAGCTCGTGCGCAACTACCGCTCGACCCCGCAGGTCGTCGCGGCGGCCAACGCCGTCTTCACCGGCCGCGGTGCCGACCAGGGTGTGCGGCTCCAGTCGCAGCAGGACCCAGGCGACCCGGTCAGCTACACCGGCTACCCCGACGAGCCGGCTGAGGCCAACGCGGTGGCCAGCGAGATCGCGCTGCTTCATCGCCAGGGCATGCCGTACCGCGAGATGGCGGTGCTGTTTCGTATCAACGCACAGTCCGAGGCCTTCGAGGAGGCACTCGGCGAGCACGGCATCCCGTACGTGCTGCGAGGGGTCGAGGGATTCTTCCAGCGCGCCGAGGTGCGCCAGGCCGTCACGCTGCTGCGCGGGTCCGCCCGCGCGGGCGAGGGTGGCGGGGTGCTCGTCGACGAGGTCCGCGCGATCCTTTCGGGCATGGGGCACACGAGCGAGCCGCCCAGTGGCGCGGGCGCCATCCGCAACCGCTGGGAGTCCCTGCACGCGCTCGTCTCGATGGCCATCGACCTCGTGGCCTCCGACCCCGATGCCGACATGACGATGCTCGTCGCCGATCTCGACCGCCGCGCCGAGCAGGCCCATGCCCCGGCCGCCGACGGCGTCACCCTCACCACGCTGCACTCGGCCAAGGGCCTCGAGTGGGACGCCGTCTTCTGCATCGGCATGCACGAGGGCATGATGCCCAGCGTCCACGCCCAGACCGACGTGGCGGTCTCCGAGGAGCGGCGGCTCTTCTACGTCGGTGTCACCCGTGCCCGGCACCAGCTGATGATCTCCTGGGCGGCCACCCGCAACCGTGGTGGACGCGGGCAGCGCAAGCCCACCCGCTTCCTCGACGCACTGCTTCCCGCCGGGCATGAGGCCCGTCAGACGGCCAAGCAGCCCCGTGAGCGCAAGGTCGCCCGGTGCCGTGTGTGCCACGCGATCCTGGCCTCGGGCGAGGCACGCCGCCGTGGACGCTGCGACGACTGCCCGGCCACCTACGACGAGGCGCTGTTCGAGCAGCTGCGCGTCTGGCGCACCGAGCAGGCCACCGAGCAGAAGGTGCCGCCCTACATCGTGTTCACCGACGCCACGTTGCAGGTGATCGCCGAGGTCAAGCCCTCTGACACGACGGGTCTGGCCGCCGTTCCGGGTGTGGGTCCGGCGAAGCTGGAGAAGTACGGCGACGCGGTGCTAGAGCTCGTCGGCAAAGCCGGGTAGCGACTCCTGCAAGATGGCGCGGAACGGCGCCGTCGCACCGAGCTGGCTCAGCACACCCATGCCGCCGATCCAGACCCGGTGGATCAG
>Ga0164243_10001391_pt1 | contig 41124 bp, 40 predicted proteins | sample OricompcompostOP_FD_108781 | JGI IMG/M metagenome (GOLD analysis project Ga0164243, IMG submission 108781) | Organic Plus compost microbial communities from Emeryville, California, USA - Original compost - Organic plus compost (OP) | ecosystem: Engineered > Solid waste > Mixed feedstock >... | reverse complement strand
TTCATCCCCAATGTGGTCGATCAACCTTTCAGCTTCGACTAAGAGAATTAAGGCTTGTTAAGCCATTACCTTAACAACTACCTATCCCTGTGATTTTAATTTTCCCCCTAAAGCGGGGCAATTTTTCCCCTTTCTTATATAAAGGATTTACCTTTTCTTTAGGATTGGCCAAAAAATCAAATACTCACCTGTACACCACTTTTAATTTAAGCTTTAGACTTAGTCTAAAACTCCATTCAATAAATTAAACGTTCGATTAGCATGTGTCAAGTACTTGGACAGCGTTCAATCAGAGCCATCACCAAACTCTTTTAGTTTTTTTTCATTGATGTAATGATTTTTCAATTACATCACTTATTAAATTATAAAAATTTGATCCGGATTAAAATAAGCTATATAATGTTATAAATAATAACTAAAAAAAAAAAAAGAAGTTTTTTAGCTTGCAGGTCCGCAACTTAAAGTTTACGATTTAATATTAAATTATTTATCACTTGTTTATTTTTTCTATGGAATACTTAAAAAATTTTTTTTTTAATATATTAAACATATAACTTTCCATTTAATCACTAGATCACTTATTAATTTTTAATTAATAAAATAAAAAGAAAACTCGCTCCGCACAAAATAAAGAAAGAAGTTAGATAAATTTCTTCATGCTTACAAGGTTTACCTAGAAATTTATTCCCTTATATAAAGGAAATATAAAATATATGATAGTATATTATACTTATTGATTTAAATATAATATATTATATATATAAATTAAAATATTATTTTAATAAAGATTATTAACTAACCTGATACATAACTTCTATGCGTTACTCTGCGGCTATTTTAGCTGAGCTAAATATATATATTATCGATCCTTAATAACTTTAGCAGATTTGTTTGCTGCGGATGTTACCTCAGATTCCCTTTCAGACCCTCTTTCCGCTGTAACTGTAACTGATGAAGCTTTCGACGTATTCCCACTATTGTCTACAGGGTATAAATCACGAGAAAATTTAGGGTCTAATTGACGAAGTTGATTTATGGCTTCATTAGCCATAACCTTTTGTTGATGACTTAATTTAGTAACAAGATCAACATATGTTTCCATTAAAGGTTTGGCTTCGTTAGGATAGAATTTCTCGGTACCATTCTGTATACCAGACAATACTTCATTAAATTTAATGAATTGTGAATCATACAATTTTATAGCTTCATCTGCCCCATCTATAGCTTTATGAAGTTCAGTAAGTTTACCTATACTTGTATTTTTAGGTATTTCAATATACATTTCAGGTAAATTTCTAGATTGTAATAAAGAGGAAGGTTTAAAAATGACTAATTTATTTCCGTACACAGGTACGTTTTCCGAAACCATTGGAAGACTATTTTTTTGGAAATAGCTAGGAAAATGAGATTTATCTGCAAATAACAAACGTTTATGTATCTCCTGCAAAGGATTCAGATTTTTTACTTTACATACATCCTTATTCCCCTCAACAGAAGCTATTTTATTTTCTGAAACATCTGATACAACCTTTTCCTGTTGTATTAAATTTACCTTTTCTTTACCACCGTGATCTATTTGCAAAATTATTTTTTTATTACCCATTTCCATAATATTATTATCAATTATATTATTTAATATCTCCGCTTCAAATAGCCCCAATAATATTATATTAACAAACGCATTAATAGTTATGATTCCTAAGTAAATATAAATAAAATTATTGGCATATTTAGCACCTATTATTTGATAGAGTATAATAATTCTATTATAAAATAAAAGTATAAACATCATATTTTATATTAAATTAATGTAAATCTAAACCATCTTTTATATAAGAAGAAGTTAATACAACAAAAACTTGTGCTTGAATTACAGCAATAGCTAACTCTAAACCTGAAAAGGCCACAATAAAACTTAAAGGTATTAAACCTAGGATAAAGAATATAAATCCTGAACTCATTATAGCATAAGTGAAACCACTTAAAATATGTAATAACATATGACCTGCTGTTATATTAGCTGCTAATCTTAATCCAAGTGAAACATTACGTGCAAGGTAAGATATAAACTCGATTAAAACTAATAAAGGTAATAAAGCTAATGGACAACCAGCCGGAACTAATAGAGAGAAGAATTTTAATCCGTGTGTTTGGAAACCTAAAATAGTTGCACCTAAAACTATAGTAAAGCTAAGGGCAAATGTTAAAACAAAGTGGCTTGTTGATGCAAAACTATAAGGACAGCACGGTAAGTCTTATAGACTCCCATGGTGGACTATATCTTAATCACTCAGTTGTTATTGTAAAACAATTAAGTGATTTTTCACGTGTAGTCTCTGAGGATCCTACTCATAACGTGGCTCGTTATTTTGGTTCCCTGCTGATTGTTCATTGTTTCATCCTTTAAGATTTTCACCGGTAATCGGTACCTAAAGGCATTAGAAGTTCCCAGCATATAGTGAAATTTATTGTATTTTATTATTATTTATCTATGATATTACAATTATCTAAACATTTATTATTCTTTTATTCTTATTCATACGACTTTTAATTCGTTTTATTCTTTCTAATCCTTCGTTTGTTAGATGATCTTTAGATTTTAGTAGTTCGCCTATTTGTACAAAATCTAAATAATCCTCTTTTTTAGTTCCTAATAACGGATACTCATTTAAGAAAGGTATTAGCTTATCATTTATATCTGAAAAGACTGTTACTAAGTATTGACCTTCATCACGTGTTGGTGATTTGTAATATCTACCACAGTTTAGATAAGTAACAATATCCTTTAACAATTCCTCATCTCTAATATGTTGAGTTAATGAAAATCTTAAACCAACGTTTCTATTATTTTGAATTATAACTTGGAAACTCCCCTCAGCCTCTATAAATCCTCTAACTCAGTTTAAGTTATTAATCTTAACATTTAAAGTATTATATTCTACTGAAGGTCTCGCCACTGCTTTTACAGTAGGGAAACTCTCTTTAAACTTATCAGATAGACCTCAGTTTAATGAAGCTTTAATTCCTACTAACTTCAATAAACCTTCTCTAGATAAATGCTCTTTATTATTTATGATAGCTATAGCTTGTTTAAATAAAAGATAGTCAGCTCTCTTTTGAGTTATTAAAGGATAACTGTCAAAATGATCTGTGATTATTTTTAAATTTTTTAAAGAACTTACACGATATTGCATAGAATCAACTCCATGTTTATAGATCTTTCCTGTTTTCAAAGTTCTTTGTATAGCTTCTAATAATTTAATATCCTTATTGTGTAAAGAAATACTAAAAATAGGCTTAACTTGTCAACCAGTTAAGCTTCTAGCATCTTTATATATTGAAAGAGAGAAACAACCTTCTCCATCTACAAATCCTGTAAGATAATCAGGATTAAGGTAGAAGGTATTTTTATTGTTAAAACTATATCTAGGACTATCTTTAGATATGTCTATTTGTGTAAATGACTGTGAATTAGAATTAAAAGAATAATATGGTTGTATTTGAAAGACTAGATTTCTCTGTAATCTTGGTACTTCAAATATGTTTGAGATAAATAATGATAAAATACAAAGGCTCCTTTTAACCATTCCTATTAAATTATTTATTAATATGAAAATAAATAAAGTATAAATAAAAGGGAAATATACTTGACCATTTCTAGGGTTTATTTGATTAGTAACTATGCTGTGGATAGTTGCATATAAAGATTCTTGACTTATAGATCAATTATGCATATCCTCAAGACACAAAAATTTGTTGCCCGCCTCTCCCACCCGGCTAGACTATACTACTAAAGATAATCTAGCCATATTACATTACAAAAATAATGTAATATATTAAATTTATACGACTCGGATGTCGTAGTATTCATTATTATATAATACAGGATTTTTGTTTTTTATCTTATACTTTACAGTTGAGCTGTAAATACCTAAGAATTTACCGCAATCTACCATAGACTCGAATGTCTTAAAAACATTCCCTTCTTTATCTAAAAGAGCAACCTTAGTTCGAGATCTTCTAGAAAACACGGTACCTTTAGATTTAATTAACTTAGATCCATCTTCAAGTAATTCAAAGTTAGATGGAGTATTAAGTAAAAGATTTGCCTTATCATATAATTCATGTCTATCTACTTTTAGAGTCTTATTTGTAGACAGTCTACAGTTGTTCATTTGACCCAGAATCTCTAAAATAATTTCTTTACCTTCAGGTAAGTAATGTAAACCCAATTCTTTAATTTTAGCAATTAATCTTCAATCTTCATAATCAAATCTTTTTTTACATTGTCAACTTAAACGGTCAAAAAAAGGTATTAATAAACTTACAATTAAATCTAAATTAGTAATATAAATAGAAGTAATAGGTTTAGTATTATTAAACCCTTCTTTATCATAGATAGCTATCTCATCTTTAAGATTTAAATTACTTAAATTGGCACTAGCGTCAGCAGCACCAAGGACTGTACAAAGATAATCTTTAATAGCTATTAGTAATTTTTTTTCTTGAGACGATTGACTTACAGTGAATCCCAGGGGCTCCGCCCCTAGATTTCTCACCATAAAAGCACCCCTCAGCTTCTATAAACCCAAGTAATCAATATGGAGTTATATTAAAGGAATGAGTATCTGGTAAAACGTAATCAAGTCTTTTTTTATTCATACTAGATTTTAGATCCAATATTTTATTCATTAATTTTTCATCTCTAGTTGAATTAACATAAAGATTATAAGCCTCCTCAAAATTAATAAAATTAAGTTGTTTGGTTGTATTAAGAGGATGATTTTTAAATATACTGATTATTACCGATAAGTCTCTTAGATTAGAAACCCTATATCTACAAAAAACATCTCCTACATAAATATTTCCTACCCCTAACTGATCTCTGATGTATTCTAGAGTACTTAAGTCATCTTTATGCAATTGAATTACAAAACTAAATTGGAATGAGTTAGAGTTAATTCTAGAAATCATAAAACAACCTTCTCCGTCCGTAAATCCTCTAAAAAAATTCGATAAACTCCTCTCGACTCAATGTATTATGAGCAACAGGAGGTTTAATGTTAGAGTATGTAGAATAACTTCGGAGATTACCAAATTTCACTGAGAAATTATTTAAAGCCTCTACTCCCACTCTTGCCCCTGTTCTAAATTTATAGGGGTTAATATAAAAAGTCATAGAGTTATAACTTCTAACAAGATTCTCATTTATTTTTAAACCTAAACAACCTAAAAATATGTTTATTAATGAAGATCCAACGCATCTTTGATGTAAGAACAAGTTAGAAGTATAAATACCTGAGCCTGCACGCAGGCGATCGCTAGCTCCAAACCCGAAAAAGCTACTATAAATGCTAACGGCACCAGCCCTAATATAAAATAAACAAAACCCATGCTCATTATATTATAAGTAAAACCAGCTAAAATACTTAATAATAAATGTCCACTCATTATGTTTGCCCCTAATCTTAACCCTAAAGACACATTTCTTGCCAAGTAGGAAACAAATTCAATTATAACCAATAAAGGCAATAAACCTAAAGGACAACCAGCCGGTACAAATAATGAAAAGAAAGCTAAACCATGTTGGTGGAATCCTAAGATAGTTGCACCTAAAACGATAGTAAAACTAAGACTTAAAGTTAGCACAAAATGAGAAGTTGACGCGAATGAATACGGAACAAGACCTATAAGATTATTTATTAATATAAATAAAAAAAGTGAAAAAATAAATGGAAAGTATATTTGACCTTTTTTAGCGTTAATTTGGCTAATAACTACGCCAAGTATTGAATGATAAAGAGTTTCAACACCTAAAGATCAACCATTAGATAAAAGGCGGCCGTTAATACTTAAAAGATTTACAACTAATAAGAATAAAGCTCCTATTATTAAATAAAACCCTATATTAGTAATAGATATATGTAAATTACCTAAAATAGGTGTATCAAGACTGATTAAATCTCTTACTTCAAATTGACTTAAAGGACTTAAATTGTCTCTTCAATTACTGTAATTAAAATTTACCATTTTTTAATCTTAGACTAAATATATCTTAAAAATCCTTTAACTTAGGTAGAATATTATATCCACCTACACATACATGTATTCTATACTACATATATTTATTTAGTTTAGACTCTAGTATCCTAGGTATATCTAGGGGAAGAAAGATATTTTGTGTAATACCTGTACTCTATATTCCTAGTTCCGGCAGGAACTAGAATTATCTAAAAGTTTAGTTATAAAAGTACGAGATAAAAATAAACGAACAAATCTAGGTAAAATATATTTAGAGTGAACTAAAGCAACGCCCCTTTTACCAGGACGCCCCTCTTTCCCGAACCGTACGTGATAGTTTCCCATCATACGGCTCTCCAGTTCAGGCGCGTTGATGTACAAGATCAACTTACCCTAGATTCCTTTCGACCGTCAGGTATACCTGTACTGAGAACTCTCAGCGACCTAAGTCCTCTAGGATGCCATCCTCCTGGAGCCCTTCCTCTTGCGAGTACTATGACTCCTCCGTCGCCATGGCCCTTTGGGGCTGTAGGCGATCCCGCAGTTCCGAATTAGTGCGTTTCTACGTCTGACCTTAGAGTCCCAACTCTCTGCTTTAAGATGCTTATTGCACCCGGTTGCACAAGTCCGTCATGCTTAACATTTTACCAATTAAACATGTCGTGTATATGACCTATCCCAGTCTAAGCGTCATACCCCGTTTAGAGAGGGCCCTCGCAGATTGGGTTCAGGCAGTATAGCTTTACTCATAGTCAGCTTGCTTCGATAGGCTACTAGGCTACACTGGTTTGGCCCTGTCCTACCTTTAATCGGAGATGCTATGTTCACCGTCGGGCTTTCCCCTAGGCTAACTCCGTTAGCAGAGGCATCCACGGACAATGCCTATGTCTTCTAGACACATCACACTATGCGGCACAACGGCGCACTAAAATATAAACAGTTAAACCTATTATAACAAAAGCGAAAGTTACTTCATTTACTCAAAAAAATGGAACTAATTGAGGCATTATTTACTAGCTATTAAAAGAAAATAGAATCTTTTAGATTAACGTTAAGTTAATAACGAAAGGGACATATGATTTATAATAGATACTTAATTACTATATTAATATTGCATTAGTAATAATACACCACCTGGTAGGATGTATATACCTATTACATACTTGATAGTAACACTTACTATCATAAATTTTTATAATTACTCATTTCACTATATAAATAGCAGTAATATCACTTTATTCTTTTAGAGGACACCACTTTAGTTTATTACTTAAGGATGAACCCTTAAAATCAGAGAATTATTATATAAAGCTTATAGCTTATAATATTGACGATGTATTATTATAGTTATTAAACTACAATCCTTTAGGATTATTTGTTTTTACTATATAAAGATAAATTATCTTCATCAGTTATTATTTAAAATAAATTAAATAGTGTTGAAAAAGATTTAATATATAACGCATTATAACTAATATTTAATACAACTACAATTTTAAAAATTTTGTTTATTTTTGGAGTTTTAGTTCTGTTGATTGAAAATTAAAAAAGAAAAAGGTAAAAAGTATAAACAGCTTACTAATCATAGTACTCTGCTGCTGCTGCTAATAAACTTTACTTACCTGTATTATCTATACTTCTTTTTAATATTCTTAATTAAAAGTTTATTATTCAAATCCCCCCTTCACTTCATCCCCCTTGTGCTGCAAAGCACCGCAGCGGGGGCGTAAACAGGAGTGAAGGGGGTGGGGACCAGTTTAATAAAATAAAAGTTATAGATAAGTAATTTATTTACACTAATCAATGTCAATCTTAGAAGAATTAACTAATTTTTATGCTGTTACATACCTACTTTTAGATACAGCATAGATAATTAACTAGAAAAAATTAATTCAATTTCTATTATTATTAAACATTATATAATAAACTTGATACATAATAATGTAAACCATCTAGAATGAAAGATGGATAAATTCCAAATAGTACAGTAAACACTAGGATTCAAGTGAATCCTAGTATAAAGAATTCTCTTTTAGTTACATCAGTTATATTTTCTTCAAAGAATTTACTGAAAGATCCACCAAATGAAATTCTATTATACATATATATATTGTATATGCTGCAGAGAATACGATAGAAGAACTAGCAAATACACCTAATAAAGGTAATCGGTAGGCTTCGCCTACTGATTACCAGGCCCGGAGGGCCCGGTAATCTTTCAAATGTACCATTTTATCCTAGGTGGGACCAGGCATAGCCGCTTGAGGTAAAATTTATACTCTACCTCTATTCATGCCAGCCTTTAAAACTTCCAGTTTTTTTAAACCTTCAACACTTAAGTGTTCTTTATTATTTATAATCATAGCTCCTCTCTTAAAATCTAAAAAATTATCTAATTTAGAACTACGAAGTGGATATTTTTCAAAAAAAGGTATTATAATATTAAGAATATCAGATATTTTACTTACGACAAAATATGTAACTCCATCATCTACATAAGTATTACCACAACCAAAAAAATTTACAAAAGAATTTATTAGATTGTGATCTCTATTATGTTGGTTAACTTGAAATCAAACTCTAACTGAACTACCAGTTTTATATTGTTTATTCTTAGTAATTTTTATTGAAAAATTACCTTCTCCATCTACAAAACCTGCAACTCAAAAAGAGGTATAGCTTGAGGTTTAATATCAGGTCTACTTATAGCCACAGTGTTAGGAAAAGATTCTAATAATGTATCAGATATGACACCCTTATTCATTGCAGCTTTAATATTCAAAATAGTTTGAATATTATCTAATGACGAGATCTTCGCATTACATAACTCCACTATTTCACAAAAAAAGGTAAAATCTAATAACTTTTGAGTTATTAAGGGATATGTTTTGAAATGAGGGATAATAACATTATTTAAATCCTCAAGTTTTGTGACTACATATGTTACATATTCAGCCGTAGTATATATTTTACCAACCAAAAAAAAAATTAGAGATTTCTTGTATAATATTGATATCTTTTTTATGTAATTTAATTGCAAATTTGGGTTTTACCTGTCAACCTAGTTTAATAGTTTTAGATTTAGTTACTTCTACACCAAAATGTGACTCTGCATCAGAAAATCCTGTTACATATCAAGGATTTAATTTATCTTCTTTATCCTTAGTGGATACGTCTCTCACACTTAATGTACTATAATTACGTGTACCCTTAGGTACAATACTATTAGATACATAACTATTACTATACTCAGCAAGAGGCTCAATTATACCATAAATTAAACTATGTATTGTAGATATTAAGAATATACCTATTATAGGTATAATTAGCAAAAAATATAATAAAGACACCTAAACAAGATAACTACCCTTACTTGTACGCCAATTAACCACAATAAAACTTCACACCAGAGATAGATTGCTGAATATATTGAAAAACATCTGATATCTAAGAAACAATTACCTAAAGATCCCCCTTCTACGGGGATATCCCCGTTGAAGGGGGATGGGGACCAGAATGAAAAATAGTATAGAGAATAAAGGCATTACTTGAGCGGCTCCTTTATAGAAATAAATTAATCTAGTACCTGATCTATCATAAAGTACTCCACCTGCGCATATAAATAATCCACTTGAAACAAATCCGTGTGCTAAACCTAAAAGTATACCACCTTCAATTCCTTGGATTACATTACTGAATACTCCTCGTCCGGGCCCCTAGGGGCGTCGCCCCTAGGGGGATTAAATAAACTGCAGCATGAGATACTGAACTATACGCTATTAATTCTTTTACATCTATAGTTCTTAATGTACTAAAACTGGCATATATTATAGTAATAACACCTATAGTAAATATAATATAAGTATAATTTAAAGATATTTTAGGTAATAAAGGTAAAATTAATCTAAATATACCGTAAAGACTTAGTTTTAAAACAATACCTGCAAGTACAATACTTCCACCTAAAGGAGATTCTACGTGAGCTTTTAATAATCAGCTGCATAATTTCTTCCACGCTAATTATATAAAGCCTGCCCTTCCCTTCCTCTTCCCTTCCCCTTTGGAGGAATTTGACAAAGTAACAAAAACCTAATTATTTGTATTGATAAAGGAGCTACGCAAGCGTAACTAAAAAAAGATAATATTTACTTAATATTTACCTCAGATATTACTAGTCTTTAGGGTATCTTCCTTTATTCATACCCTTTTTTATCCCCTACGAAGTAGAAGTACGAAGTACGAAGTATAGCACCCCTTCGTACTTCGTACTTCGTACGGACGGCCGGTTCTAACAAGGGTCCGGTCGTGAAGGGATAATTTTTTAGGAGACCAGTATTAATTGTATCTAAACCTTCAGCCGTTAAGTGGCCTTTAGTAGAAATGATCTCAGCTGCTAATTGAAAACTTTCAAAATCTAACCTTTTATCTCCATACATAGAGTATTTTTCAAAAAAAGGTATAATTTTTGACTCTATGTCTGAAAATTTACTTACTATAAATTCCCCGTAAAATTTTGAATCTCTTTCATATCAACCTCCGCAAGATAAGTAATTAACTAGGTTAGACATTAATTTGCTATCTCGCTTATCTTGACAGACAGAAAAGAAAAGTCTTACAGCATAACCTGAAACAGTAGATTTAGATTTACTAACAGATACCATAAAGCTACCATCTCCGCAAACAAATCCGGATAATCAATAAGGATTAGGAATTTCTACATTTGATATAACAGGTCTAGGTGCAGGAATAACATTAAATTGAGTTTTTAAGTTTTCAGGTAGACCTAAATTCATAGAAGCTCTAATCCCTATAATTTTGTTTAAACCTTCTAGACTTAAATGCTCTTTGTTACAAACACTAAGATATGCTTGTTTAAACAATAAAAAATCAGCTTTCTTTTGAGTTATTAAAGGATAGGTATCAAAATGATTAATTATAATATTTAAATCTTTGGTCGATTGGACTCGATATTGAATTGATTCTTCCGGCGAAGCACCAATTTTGTAATATTACCTATTCCCCCAAAATAAGCTTTAATTGATTCTAAGAGGTTTAAATCTTTATTGTGCAAACCTATAGTAAAACTTAAATCTACACGATATCCTAAAGCTGAAGCGGAATTTTTCGAACATTTAGTGAAAAATGTCCTTCTGCGTCTGAGAACCCTGTCAAGAATCAAGGGTCTAATTTTTCATTATTTTCTAATCCGTTTGGATTATTTTCTATTTCTTCGTTATTATTTATCAATCTTGGTGTCGATTTTGTACTATAGTAGCGCAAACCGTTAGGAATAGAACCTCCCTGAGTTAGGTACAAACCATTTGGTTCAATTCCGTAAATTACACCAGATATATTATAATGTAGGCCATCTAATACAAAGCTCGGATATATACCTAGCAGTACTGTGAAGAATACTAAAGTGAATAAGATGAAAAATTCTCTTTTTGTAAGATCACTAAAACTCTCCGTAAAGAATTTACTGAAAGATCCTCCAAAAGCAATTCGATTGGCCATGCCAATTGAATACGCAGCAGAGAATACAATAGAAGTACTAGCTAGCACACCTACAATAGGTAATCTTTCCAGAGTACCATAAAGAGATAAGAATTCTCCAACAAAATTTAGAGTTAAAGGAGTACCTGCATTACCTAAACAAAGAATTAAGAAGAATAAAGAAAATAATGGCATAAGTTGAGTTAGACCTCTAAAGAAATAGATTAATCTTGTTCCAGCTCTATCATATAAAATACCACCTGTACAAATAAATAGACCACTTGATACAAAACCATGAGCTAACCCTAAAATTATAGCACCTTCTAGACCTTGGATTGTGTTACTAAAAACACCCATAAGATATATAGCGGCATGAGCTACAGAAGAATAAGCAATTAATTCTTTAATATCAGTAGTTCTTATAGTACTAAAACTTGCATAAAAGACTGTAATAGCTCCTATAGCATAAACTATATAAGTTAAGTTTAAAGATGCTTGGGGTAGTATAGGAAGTATTAATCTAAATACACCATACAGGCTTAATTTCAATACAATCGCAGCTAAAACAATACTACCTCCTAAAGGAGACTCAACGTGTGCCCTTAATAGTCAAGAATTAAGGCCTCAGACCGGAGTTTTTACTGCAAAAGCAATAAATATACCACAGAATAAAAATATTTGAGTAGTATATTCAAAATTACCTTTGAATAAAACATCAAAATAAGTTGTACCCATTATTGAAGACATAGTTAGTATAGATAATAATAAAAATAAAGACCCTCATACGTGGTTAACATAACTAATGTATGTTATTTTCTTTAATTTTAGGTTACTTCAATTCATACCGGCTAACCGGCAATTCTGATAATACACAGGTTTACAACATATTGTTATAATTTTCTAAATATATTCATATTAGATTTTATAGATTGGATTTTTAACAAACCTTCTTTAGTTAAATGTTCTTTATTTTGAATTAGGTTAACGGTTTTTTTAAAATCATAGTAATCTAAGGCTTTAACACCTTGGATAGGATATTCGTCAAATAACGGGATTATTTTTTCCGAAATATCTTTAAATTTTGTCACAACAAAATATACAGCAGACTGTTCTGGCACTAATTCTATTCTTCCGCAACCAATAGTAGATATTAATAATTTTATTAGTTCAATCTCTCTACTATGTTGAACTATATGAAACTTTAACGCTACAGATTTACCTAGCTTAGTAGTAGGTGAGTTACGTATAGATATATAAAAACATCCATCCCCGCTAGCTAGGCCTGCTATTCAATTAGGGTCTATTTTATTAGAATCGCCCCTCCGCAGGCTAGGGGTGATTCAGCCGCGCTCCTCCGAAGGAGCGCGCGGCCGAATCTATAACACTTTTATGTGAAGGTCTAGATATAGGTTTAATATCCCTCCGTGCTAGCTTCGCAGCCGGAAAAGATATTTTCAATTCATCAGATAAACCTAAATTCATAGAAGCTTTTATAGAAATAACTTTTCTAAACCCATCTAAAGTTAGATGTTCTTTGTCTCTAATTAATGAGATTGCATCTTTAAAAAGTTTATAATCTGCTCATTTTTGACTTAACAAAGGATAAGTATCAAAATGAGATATTATTCTATCTAAATCTTTCAAAGATTTAACTGTATATTGTAAAGTTGTTTCTCGACGAAGTACGGAGGGTGTTTTGTAACTGAACCTGATCCAAAATATTCTTTTACTTTACATAGTAAATCATAATCTTTATTATGTAAAGTAATTTTAAAAATAGCTTGGATTTGATAACCCGTCTTATATTTATCACTTTTAAAAAAACCTAATACAAAACATCCATCTGCCTCAACTAAACCTGTAACAAATCAAGGATTAAGACCAGACTTAGTTGAGAATCCTCTGAACATATTATTATCAGAATGAGAATGAATTTTTCTCCTAAAAACTGGTTTCCCAGCGACTAGAGTACACCTTACGAAATCTAAATTCCTAGACTTCGAAGAACCATCTACTCGTTGCTCTTTTACACCCTTGAAATATATAATCACCTTATGTAATAAGGCTATAAGTCAAGGATGATTTAGAACCGCGGTCACCCACATATCTACTACTAAAAGTAGCTTTTCAGCTATCGTGCTGAAAACCAGTGATGTTACCTTACCTTGAGTCATTAATCAAGCCACTAATAAAATTTCTTTTATTACTTTGGTTACTGGAGCTTTAGGGCTTTCCCGGTGTTTGGCTCTTTTACACTTGAGGTCAAATGTGTATAAAAATATATAAAAACTAGCTCTTACTTTATTACTTGATCCAAATAAACCAATTAATATAAATAGCCAGGCGATCAGATTCATCATTCAAGTAAGATGCGTCTACTTCATAAAACAACCCTACTCTTCATCGTGCTGAGACCGACCTCTGTTCATTTTAGCTTTGATTATACGAATTTCCTCTAACCCTTCAATTGTTAAGTGAGCCTTCTTTTCCATCAATTGGGCAACTTTTTTTAAATCCTGGTAATCCTCATATTTTACACCTATAATTTGATATTTATCAAAAAACGGAATAAGATATTCCTCCGCAGGCTAGAAATTTGAAAATTTCGTTGCAGTAAACATCACGGCATTCTGAGAATGTTTATTCACTGAACCGAAGCCTAATCAATTTTGTAACCTTGTAAGTAATTTAGAATCTCGCGAGTGTTGAGCTAAATCAAATTTTAATTGAACGGCTTCCCCTAACTTTGTTTTAGATTTATAAATGTTCACCGTAAAACAAGCTTCACCCGAAGCAAACCCTGCGAATCAATAAGGATCGTCTAGGGTTATATCCTCAATGATAGGTCTTTCAACCGGGACAGTATTAGGGAAAGCTTCATTTAAACTCTCTGAACTTCCTAAATTTATTGAAGCTCTAAGATTTACAATTTTTTGAATACCCTCAATGGTTAAATGTTCCTTATTTTTGATCAATAATACAATTTCCTTGAATAAAAGATAATCGGCTCTCTTTTGAGAATTTAAGGGGTATTTGTCAAAATGTGGCAATACGACATGAATTAAATCCTGGAGAGAGGCTATTCGATAATGAAGAGTGTCTTTACTTGCATAAGTAATGCTACCAACTCCACCAAAAAAAGATTGAATTAGATCTAAAACCATTCTGTCTTTTTTATGTAAACCGAGTGAAAATACCGTTTCTACACTTCAACCTGCTTTGGCTTTAGGGTTTTTACGAATTCTAACTATAAAACTACCTTCTCCATCAGTAAAACCTGTAACAAAGTAAGGTTTTAGTGTGTAGCTACCTGTTTGAGAATTAGCTACTCCAGAGGTAACAGTAGAATATAGTCTTAGACTACTTAAATGGTTAGATGGGATTCTGACTTGATAGTTTTTTTCAAAACCCTGTAGAGTACACCTTAACATTGGTAGGAGCTTTCTATTCCCAATGTAACTACCGTCTACTCGTTGCTCTTTTACAGTAGAATAGCTGTCGATTACTACTGACTTAGATCCGCGATAGCCCATTTTGTTTTCACGCATCTTAAGGCTTGTTACCATACATGAGTGATTAATTCATCCACATATATTTTTTAAAATATAGCTTGGTACCTTAAGCTTTAGGGGTTCCCCGGAGTTTGGCAGTTTATCCCGCGATAAAGAATATTTCCCAAATATTCAAGCAGGAGGTAATATACTTTCAAAAAATATATAAAATAATAGTACATCTAATACTAAAAAAACCGCTAATAATAAAGTTTCTAAAAGTAACATAATAATTAAATAAGATTTTATATTATTTGTTATTGAGTTTCAATTAGATACTAGTGCTATGGGCATTATTATTGTTGTTAATAAGTAGGGTCGCATAGTTAGTCCCGAGATTTCCGGGTTATTAATTACGCTCCCTCCGAACCGTACGTGCGACTTTCACCGCATACGGCTCTCCAGAAACAGTATACAAAGCAGTTTTCAACCGATACAATACACTTAATCTCTCTTATAAATTTATTATGTTTTAAATAAAGGTTGTTAATACATCCTATCTTTTTAGATTGGGTCAAGACTAATAAAACTTGTCTCATTTACATTATGATAAAGAAAAATACATATAACCTCTTAATTAATTTTACTAAGTATAGAAATAGGGTCTTTTGTATTATATTCTAATTTTCACATTTCTAATTCCACATTAAACTTTTTATTAAGATATAATTTAGGTTTGGTAAATCTTACTTTACCTAAATCCCTAGAATTTACAACTATGGGTTTTCCATACTTCTTAAATATCTTTGATAAACTAGATCTGTGTTTTGCTGCAAGTGTATGAGCTAAAGAGTATTCTAATATATAGAATACCTCTCTTAAACCTGAACATTTATCAGCCATACCATAAAAAATAAGAATTCTTGTAAAAAACCTATTGTAATATTTAACTATATCGTAATCAGATAAATGTAAGAGTTTTCCTACATATTTAGGACGACCAAAATCATCTGCAAACCCTTTTTCAATAAGTTTAGATTTCAATTTATTGTAAGGAATTAGTATTAACAGAGAGTAATTGAGTAAGTCCTTAGAATTTTTCTTTAAAGAAGTATTAACCGCCCTACGCCCTATATAGTGTCCTAAGAAATCCACATAATTTTTCGGCGCAGCTAAATGAGTTAACTTATTTTTTTCTAATTCTAATTTTAGTCTATCCCTTATAAATGTTTTTATTTGTTCCTGAATCTGAACTAATTCATTATTATGTCCGTCTCCTGTAAATAGCGGAGCTTCCATACCTAATACTCATTCATCTGCAAATCTAACATAATAAATCTTCGGCTTCGCCGAAGGACTTCTAGCATAATATTCTTTTAACTTATCTATAAACTCATCTAAAGGAGTTAAATAAATATTAAACAAGATAGGTGAAATTATATCAAAAAAAGGGTTTACTAAAGGACCTACTTTAAAAAGCTTATTGAAAATTCCCATAAGAGTTCTATCAGGGTTTAATTTATCCTTAATTATATTAACTAATATTTTGTAATTAATATTATCAAATAAACTATTTATTCTACCTTCAATAATTCAGGTTACCCCTTTCATATTTTTTACAGACGCTAATGCATGATGAATAGATTTATTACGTCTAAACCCAAAGCTTTGAGGATTAAATATTTGTTTTTCACAATAAGACTCCAGAAGTAGTTTTATCGCGGTTTGTAGTATTATATCCTTAAGAGATGGCATAACTAAAGTTTTGAATTTTTGAAGCTCCGTGGCTTTTATGTATAAAGGTTCACATGAATATGTTCAATCTTTGAGACTTTTTATAATTTCATCCAACTTTATGTTTGATTTATCATTTAATGCTTGTTTATCCTCTGAAGACATATATTTAATAAGGTGTAAATTTGAATTAATTAATTTTAAAACCTCACTATAAATAGACTGTGAACTCAATATAGCAATTAAATTTTTTACAGTAATGTTATTAAATAAGAAGTTAGTGGCTTCACTAGAAGAGCTAATAACACATTTATTCTTTACTACCACTGGGATATTTATTCATTTTGGTTTTTATTTCTTGAATCTTTTCCAACCCTTCTAAAGTTAAATGTTCTTTTTTTAACATTATTTCAGAAACTTTACATCACAATTGAAAATCATAAGCTTTTAGGCCAAGAATAGGGTTTTTTAAGTAAAAAGGAATAATAATATTTAAAATATCGCTTAATTTTGTTACAACAAAATCCCCTCTACTTTGAGTACCTCTTAAAGAATAATACTGACCACAACCAAAATAATCTATTAAACTTATTAACAAATTTTCATCTCTTGAATGTTGAGATAATTGAAATCTTAAATTTACTAAATACCCTGTTTTATACCCAGAATTTCTTGAAATATTTACACTAAAACTTCCTTCACCTGCTGTAAACCCTGCTAATCATTGTGGGTCTAGGTTTTGATGATTTACTATATCAGATATTCTTGCTACTGGACAATATTTAGGGAAAGATTCCTTTAGATTCGGAGTTAAACCTTTATTTAATGAAGCTTTATGGTTAACAATCTCTTGTAAACCTTCTATACTTAAATGTTTTTTACTTTTTACTAACATTACTACCGACTTGAATAATTCAAAATCTGCTCTTTTTTTAGTTTGTAAAGGATAACTATCAAAATGATTAATAACTTTTTCTAACATCTCGATTGAAAATAATCTATAAATTAGACTATTATTATTTATTTTAGTTAAAAACCCTTGATCCTCAAAAAATGCTTTAATCTCTTTTAAAAGATTTTCATCTTTAGCATGAAGTCCTATCTGGAATACAGGTTGTACTCTTCAACCTACTTTCATATTAGGTGCTTTAAGAATATTAATCATAAAACAACCTTCAGCATCCGTAAGCCCCGTTATAAATCAAGGATGAAGTGAAGCTAAGTTAGGGGAAGTAGAAAATTTTTGTTTTTGTGTACCCCTAGCTAGTCACACTAAAATTCTTTGAGAGTTTAAGTGTATTGAACCATATGGATTATAACCATATGTCTTTGATCTCTTACATATAGAGTGTAAAGTATTTACTTCACCCGCTCTAAATTTCGAGATAACTGTTTCCTGTGACCCTTCCAAACTATTCTGAGTTTGTACTACGATCACTCCGTCTCCCTTTGATAAGTATTGAATATATAAATTATACAAATAAGCTTGTATAAAAATAAATTCATTTACTCATTTCAAAGTCAAATTATTGATACCTATTACTAGGCTTAGGAGATCCCCAGTTCCTAAGAAAAAGCCTGATATTATATCTTTAGCTCACTGCTTTAAGGATAAAACCTTTTTTAGTAATCATGAACTTAAACATGCATTTTGTTTTTCTACACGTTTATGATTACACTTCGTATGATTCATTCTTGCTAGACTCTGACTTAAACTACTGTAGTGTCGACATGACGGTTTAGACTTTATAAAAATATATTGGCCATTGTAAGGTTTTTTTTGATTATTACTAAAATATTTGGATATAGTTGCTGATTTTATACCTAAAGCTGATGCAGTAGCAGATATAGAATCATAGCTATTTTTTATATTATTTTTAATATCTATTACTTCGACTGGTTGTGGAGATTTTCCTGCCCCTTGAGGTCTTGGTTTCCCAGCTTTAAAAATAGAAATCTTTGCCCGAGTTTCTGAAGAATGCTGTTTTCCAAACCTTGGATTTTGGCTTCCTATTTTTCCAAACATCGGGTTTCTTTCCCCAACTAAAGAATTAGAGATTTTAGCTCTAATTTCATCACTATGTTTAAGCCCAAACATTGGGTTTTTTTCTCCTGTTCGAGAATTAGACATTTTGACTCTAGTTTCATCACTATGTTTAAACTCTAGAGATGTACCAGCTGTTTTTAATATATTATATTCAGGATTTAATTTATCTATATAATATTGTTCACGTTTTAATAAGTCCGCCTGCGTAGCATCACAATACTCAAGGATTTTAAGAGTAAAGTTTGAATATCCATTTTTTAATAATGCATTATAAATCATACTTTTACCCTTTTCAATTTTTTTGACTAAGAAAGAAATATTAAAATAATTTCTAAATCTTCTCCCTAAATTTTTACTACTTCCTATATAAGTTTTACCGTTTATTTTATTAACTCATTGATAAATACCACTTTTATTTTGATTTTCCGTTAGTATTTCTAACTTTTGAGTATCGGCATTTTCATAGAATTTATGTGAATTATTAGAAAAGTCTTTAGAAGCTCTACTAGTGGTTGAATATCTTACGCTTTGGCCACTTTTTATAAAATTTGGTCATAGTCTCCTTTTTTGTTGTAGAGTAAATAAAGCAGGTCTAGAGGGGCTCAGCCCCTCTGGACCCAGGGTTGCATTCTGCAACCCAGGTCTAGCAAATGAATGAATTTTCGTATCAAGTACTTTCGAAGCCAGAATATAGCTCTGTAAAAGCATTATAATAAGAGCATGGATATAAATTACCTCGCCCCAGAGATAAAATTTGTACTTAATCTTATCCAGGACTTTATTAACATGCTTCATTCCTCTAATCATTTCGATTTCAAGTAAGTTAATTGGTTTACATAACGTCAGTTCAGTTATGGTTCTTAGTAGAACGGGCTTAGATTTAAATATTAATAATAAGATTATATTAATATTTAATAACTTAGTTAAAGGGCGCACAACAAAATATATTGAAATGCCATCCACTCCTAAATATATATCATAAAAGCTTAAATCTAAATTTTCTTGTATAAATTGATATTGATTATTGCTAAAATCAAATAACATATATATCACTAATGATACAATTAAATTTAGTATAGTAGTAATAAGAGCGATTTTTTTATAATAGCTTACGTCAAAAAAAGAAGATTCCGGTGCCCAGAGGGCACTGGAATCAGGCCCCCTGCGGGGGCCCGATTCTTTATTATCTTCTGTATACTGACGAGTTCCCTTCTCCATAGATTTTTCTACTGTTACAGGATAAAAACTATGTATTGTAGATATTAAGAATATACCTATTATAGGTATAATTAGCAAAAAATATAATAAAGACACCTAAACAAGATAACTACCCTTACTTATACGCCAATTAACCACAATAAAACTTCACACCAGAGATAGATTGCTGAATATATTGAAAAACATCTGATATCTAAGGATGTCCATGTTTAATAGTACAGTAAACCTCATAACAGCTTTATCTTTCGTACCTCGTAAATCATGGAATACCACCCAATACTTTATTTGTTTCGTAGCTAAGTAGTATAGTAACCTTGCCCCTTATTAATAGTACATTTTCGTATTATATATACAATCTGTTATATATATATATTTATATAGTCGTCGAAAAATAAAATGGTACATAAGTATCTAATAATTATACTAGTAGTATACTATTATAATTGACCGCATTATATAATATTATGAATAATATATAATGCAGATAGTCCATGGATAGTACTATAATAACCATAAAATTAGCATTGTATAACCATATCTTACTTAAAAAGACTTATTATATAACTAATTATTATAATAATATATAATAGTATAGGTACAACAAAAACAAAGGGATTTATTAATTATAGTAAATATCTATTAGCAGCCGGGAATATATTATAACTATATAATACACAAGGTATTAAAACTATTAAAGCAAACAGTATAGGTAATAAAACTGTTCAACAGAAAGCCATTAATTGATCAAAACGTATTCTAGGGAAAGAAGCTCTTACTCCTCCTATTCAGCGTGATCTTTAAGAATTATAATTGATTTATAATCAAGAGTGGCTGCATAACTTCGTAGCTAGCTCGAAAACCTTATTTAGAGCTTGCTACTTAGGAAGATGTGGGCCCTAATTTCCTTGAAGAAATTATATATCTTTCCCTAAATACCTTCCCTGAATCCTTCGGCTTCGCCGAAGGGTTTTACTTGATATCTTCAATTCTTTTACTAAGTCTGCATGTCTTCTGAATTCTCCAATTAATTCTAACGTATTAGCATCATACAAATACACAGATTTTCTGAAAAGCTCAGATATTAACTTTTTGTTTTCTTATGTAACGGGTTTACCGAACATAGGATTTTTTGAACCTGTCATACGTTCACGCATTTGTTCTATAAACTCTTCGCTATGTTTTTTATTTACCCCCCCCCTTCACTTCATCCCCCTTGTGCTGCAAAGCACAAGGTTTATATATATTTATAGTAAACAGGAGTGAAGGGGGTGCTCACTCCGTCGGCAGAAAGCAGGGTTTTCTTTTCTTCATTTACTCATTAGCTCTTTAGTAGCTTCAGAGTGTTTAGACCCTAATCTAGATTTACGGCGGAGCAGCCACAGGGTTAATATTATACTTTTCGTCAAACAAATCTATATACTTTTGCTCTAATTGTATTAGAGTAGCTAAATGCTCTACATCAGATAAGTTTGGATCTTTAGGCAAGAATTCAAGAATATATAGAGAAAATTCCTTTAAACCATATTTTGCAAAAGCTCGTTGTAAGTGAATATTTGAATTTAAATTTTTAAAATGGTGCGGGCTCCGCACGCAGGAAATTCTCTTTGCTAAGTTTATAGAGCTACCTATATACGCTTTATGGGTTTCATTATGCACAAATGCGTAAATTCCACTTTTTAAAGCTAGGCTCTCTTTTACTTGCTTTAAAACGACAGACTCTTCTTGAAGTAAAAACCATCTCGAACTGAAGTGATACATTAGATTCACCTTTTTTTAAAATTAATAAATTTTTATTTTCTTGCATATTAAACATCATTAGAGTAACGCTATATGTATTGGGCTTAATCCTGCAAAGCTATATATCATACAAGGCACAAGTACTATATATCCAAATAAGATTGGCAATAACACTGTTCAACAGAAGGACATCAATTGATCAAAACGTATTCTAGGGAATGAGGCTCTCGTTCAGATGAAAACGAATATCAATATAGAACTTTTTAACCCTAAGCTTAACCCATAAAATAATCCATCTATGATAGAATTATTTGAGAAATATTCTGTATAAACATAATAATATTTTCAATATAAGTCGAAATCTGCTACAAAGATTGGATTATAAATCATCATAAAATGAATAATATCAAATATATTTATATTAAATATTTCTAAAACATTAATCAATAAATAACCACCTAAAAATAAAATACTTGTAAGTATACACATTAAAACTATACTTCCATATTCCGCTAAGAAAAAGAACACAAAAACTACTGCAGCGTGTTCTGTCATAAAACCACTAACAAGTTCTGATTCCCCTGATTTAATGATAAATTATATAAATATAAAAATATTAATCTTGATTTACTTTAAAACGATATGTTTCTTGTTTATAAACAACAAGACCTTATTCAAATATTTAGCTACTGTTACCTTTGAAGTATTTATAACTTTAGGTATAACAGCATATAATTTATCATTCGTTATTTCTCAATAACGGTTGGACTATATCTTATCTAATATAACATAAGAGTCATATTAGATGATCACGTGTAGTCTCTGAAGGCTGAATTCAAGAAAATTCATTCCCTGCTGATTGCCCTTAATTAAGGATTTCCCAGCAAATAGTGATCTTTAACGAGGCCAAATCATATCTCCTGCTAGGTCAATATTTATACTATCTTTACAATCTAAAATCTATAACAAAAAAAGATTAAGATAAATAGTCAATAAAGCTTAATTGTAACTATTATTAAGAATTAAACTATAATTTAAAAAGTAGTTATTAATCTTTATTACTTTTATCATCTTGTCTTTCGTTTAGATTTTCTTTGATGTATTTATTCATATTACTTTTAATATTTTGAATTTTATCGAATTGTTCTGCTGTCCATTGTCGATGCTTTACTTTTAATAACATTCGCGTCTAATGCTTCAACAAAAGCCAAGAAATCAAAAACTTTAGCACTTTGAAGAGGATATTTTTGAAAAAAGGTATAATTTTATTTTATAACAGCTCGAATTTATTTAACTTAAAGTCAACAGCATCGGTGTTTCTTCTTTTAACACTACCATCACAATCTAAGAATGTAGCGCTATTCTTTCCATAAGATCAGTATCCCGGCTATGTTGTGTTATTTGAAAATGTAATCATACTTTGTAACTAACACTAGGGATTGATGATGCATCTGAAGACTTTTTCTCTACTGTAACTATATTAAAACTACCTTCCCCATCTGTAAATCCTACTAATCATTCCGGTAGAATCTCTCTTTCTGGAACTTCTGGTCTTGCCACAGGTACTAAGTTAGGATATAATTCTTTCAATTCTTCGGATATTCCTGTATTCAGATAATATCTAAGGCTTAGAATTTTTTTAAATCCTTGTTCACTTAAAGTAGATTCATTTTTTAGAATTAAAACAATTTGTTTAAATAATTCAAAATCCGCAAATTTTTTGGTTAACAGAGGATAAGCTTCAAAGTGTGGTATCAAAATATCTACAATATCACTAAGTTTTCTAATAGTATACTTAGCAAAATTTTTCTCAAAAACCTATAGTTCCTGGGCCCGGAGGGCACGGGAACAGGCCGGAGGCCAGTTCCTATTCCTCCAAAATACTTCTGGATTCGGTATAATGTATCTAGATCTCGTACATTTAATTTAATTTGGAAAAAAGGCTGTAACTTTCATCCTAATTTGTAGCCTTTAGCTTTAGAAATCTTAACACCAAAGGAACCTTCCCCATCTGTGAAACCTGTTATTCATTGAGGATGTAATGGAATATCTTTGGTAGTTAAGGTACTAGAATGTCTTATGGATGTTTGAGAGTATACCTTTCCAGCTGCACAATGTAACACGTAAAAAGTACGTAATGAACTCAAAATATTATAAATATTCATAATAATCTTATTGAAAAAATCAATAATTATGAATTTAGTAATTAGAATAAATGCGATTGTAATATAATAACACAGAATGCAAAAGCTATATAATTAGTGGGGTTAGCCTGTAGATTCATAGCTCAATAACTATAAGTTCATATCATTCTACTACTACTCTGCCTTAACAATCTAAAATCTATTAAAGATTAAAATAAATGTCAATGAAGAAATAGCTTATTTACATTTATTTACTATAATTTAAAAAAGTTATTATAATTATTAATTTTTATTACTTCTTTATCTTATTGTTTTCGTTATTTTTACATCTGGGTGTATTTATTCATATTACTTTTAATTTTTTGAATCTTAGCGAATTGTTCTGTAGTTCATTGCCGAGCTTCTTTACTTTTAATGATATTAGCAGCCTCAACAAAAGCTAAGAAATCTAAAGCTTTGGCGCTTTGAAGTGGATATTTTTGAAAAAATGGTATAATTATATTTTCTATCAGCTCGAATTTATTTAACTTAAAGTCAACAACATCGTTGTTTCTTTTTTTAACACTACCGCAATCAAGGAATGAAGCTATTCTTTCCAGGAGAACAGTATCTCGACTATGTTGTGTCACTTGAAAATGCAGTCATACTTTGTAACTAGTGCTAGTAGGTTTTGATGAAGACTCAGAAGACTTTTTCTCTACTGTAATTACATTAAAACTACCTTCCCCGTCTACGAAACCTACCAATCATTCCGGTTGGATTTCTCTTTCTGGAACTTCTGGTCTCGTCACAGGTGTCAAGTTAGGATATAATTCTTTCAATTCCTCAGATATTCCCTTATTTAGGTAATATCTCAGGTTAAGAATTTTTATAAATTCTTCTTCACTTAAAGAAGATGATTCATTTTTTTTAAGAATTAAAGTAATTTGTCTAAATAGTTCGTAATCAGCAAATTTTTTAGTTAATAAAGGATAAGCTTCAAAATGCGGTATCAGAACATCTACAATATCACTAAGGTTTCTAATAATATAACTTGCAGAACTTTTCTCAAAACTTATAGTCCCTCTTCCTACAAAATACTCCTGGATACGGTACAATATATCTTTATCCCGTATATTTAATTTAATTTGAAAGAAGGGCTGTAATCTTCAACCAAGTTTGTAACCTTTAGCTTTATAAATCTTAACACCAAAGGAACCTTCCCCGTCTGTGAAACCTGTTATTCATTGAGGATGTAGTCTTTGACTTAAAGAACTATAATGTCTTCTTATGAATGTTTGACGGTTTACCTTTCCTTTAGCACAATGTAACTCGTCAAATGCAATAAAATTTTTTACAGTAACTGGCGCACTCAAATTATATAAACGAAGTTTATTCATAATAATTTTAACGATAAAATCAATAATTATGTATCTAGTAATTGAAATAAAGACGAATATAGTAGTATAATAACACCCAGTTATAGAATTTATATCAGCCTCGGAGAGATCGAACGGAGCTCGATTAGTTTCAGCTACAGATCCAATGAAAAATATGATAAATATTGGTAATAAAGGCAATACATATCAAACAGCTCTTTGAGATTCAGTATTAACAGTAAGATTTAAGCTACCAGTTAACATAATAACTAAAAGTATAGCTGAACTTAAAACTAATTCATAACTAATTAATTGAGCTGTACTTCTTAAAGAACCCAAGAAAGCATATTTACTATTAGCACTTCCAACTTTGTTATCGTAAAACTTTTTATGTTTTACATCCAGCTCTTCCGAGCTGGTTCAGACTATGTCTTAATCTTAAATTACACCTATAAATTATACTTAAATAAGTATAATTTAATTTTAAGGAAGGCTTAAAAACGCTAACATAAAAACCTAATAAGGAACTAATGACTAATTTAATATTTTTAATTATTTAGTTATCACTATTCTGTGCTGTACTATATAAAAGTAACCCTTTATATTCTATGCCTGTATCTATGTATTTACTTATTACAGTATTATGTATATGCAGTTCACGTACAGCTTCCCGTTTAGTTTTAAAGGGTTGATTTGGTAATAATTTTTTTTTTTACCTTCTCCTTCTAATTTATATGCTCAAATTTCACCACGGGCATAATGAAATTTCTTTACCTGCTTCATTAACTCCATTTTTAAATCTGAATTTATTTCCATTTTAAAAAAGTATACACTCATTTTATTTTGTTTCGTCGCAACTTTAGTATCCAAATGACGCTTTATTGTTCTATAATTAACCTTAAAATAATCCGCTGCATCAGATATACTAGGAAAAGGTTCATTGTTTATCAAATCCAAAGTTGTAGCATCATAAGCTCATACTTTTATTTTATTACCTAATGTAATATCTTCTGAAAGTTTTTTTAAACTTTGGATTTCTGACTCCTCTAACGGTTTACTAAACAAATAAGTCCCTTTAACCCCTTCAGGTTTATTAGTATCTATAAAATAATTAATAACCTTCCGGCTAATACCTAATATATTGGATGCTTGACCTTTAGACTCGAAAGGGCTACCTTTTATTAAATTTAATGTTATAGCATCATACGCTCATACTTTTTGAGCAATGTTGCTTATTATTTTTACATCTTTTAATATACTATTAACTTGGTCTAATGTAGAATTAAAATCTATTATAGGTTTAGTATAGTATAATTTATCTCTGAATGGTACATTAGTATCTCTAAACAATAAAAGAGTCCCGTAAGCAATTTTCTCTTTTCTACTTGCTTCACCTATACTAGGGGCGGAGCCCCTGGAAGTCCCCCCTTCACTTCATCCCCCTTGTGCTGCAAAGCACCGGAACGGGGGCGTAAACAGGAGTGAAGGGGGTGCGGGGCAGGGTTTATCCCTTTATCTTTACATAGTGCGTATGTAAATATAGGAATAGGTTGGTTACTTTTTTGTGTTAATGTTGTAGATTTTAAACTAGTTAATTTATCCCTTAAACTTATATAAATCCCCCTAGGGGCGTAGCCCCTAGGGGTGGGGACCAGAGGACTCCGAAAAAGAAGAAGAAAAGGTTGAATTCAATAAAGGTAAAAATTTCTGTAAATAATAATTTTCTCTTTTTCCTTGTTCAGATGGAGAACAAATTTCTACTATAGAAAACTTAAAATGCTCTAATCCAATTAGTCTTAAAAAAACATGAAATTTACTATTGGTTTCAGCGTTAATGTGGTTATTTATTCTTCTTTTAAAAAGAGTAGTTCTACCTATATAATATACAAGTGGGTTATATTTATATTCTATCAAATATATACCCCCTTTCGATCCTCATTCTTTTAAGAATTCTGATCTTTCTTTACTATCTGATAAATTAAAAGAAGCTAAAATTAAATTAGAGTCAAAAGGAATTACTGGAGCTATTCTATCTTTAAATAAATCCAGCTACGCAGAATGTAAAGCTTTTAAATCTTCTTCTTCTTCAAAATTAAAATCTTTATTGCTATTATCTAAACTAAACTCGTCATTACTTAAAAGATCTCCAGAATAATTTGATTTAGTGGAATAAAAACGTTTAAATTTGTTATTACAATTTAAACTATCGTTGATATATGCAAATATTGAAGTATTAAGTTCTACTTCTGATAATTTGGATCTAATATTTCAAGGATTACAAATCCTTGATTTATTTGTATGCGATACGAAACTCAAAACCTGATTAATGAGGATACAGACAAATGTTAACGATAATGGTGTGAAACAGGCAAAATAGTATAAAAATAATAAATAAATATTGTGAAATTTTAGTCAGGCCTTAATAGGTCATATATATATTGTTATTAAGAACGGAACTCTTAAAAAAGAACCTAAGATCCCGATTACTCTTGGTAGAATTATTAATTCTTTTAATAATCTACTAGTCGTTGAACGTTCATACTTTAAAGACGAATTCGTGAATAAAGTAAGCTTCGCTTCAAGTTGTCTTATGTTAAGATTTTCTTGAAATTCAATCGGATTGTATTCCTACGGTCGAAGACCGTAGAATGGACTTTTGAAAAAATAAGAAAAATATAACCTTTTGGCACTTTTATTTTGGAAAATTGCGATAAACTGTTACGCTAATGTAAAAAAAATTTTTTTTTCACTGCTGCGAAGCGCGAAGCGCGAAGCGCGAAGCAACGGGAAGTAAGAAACCCAAACTAATAATTTTTTTACTGCTCCGAAGGAAGCGCGCTAACTTAGCAGCAGTAATACTGCTTTTCTTAGCTATAAAAAACATAATCACTATTATCGGATTTTAAGAAAATAAATACTAATTCTTAGGATAACTATAAAACATTAAATTTTTATATGATACTCCGGTATCTAGATATTTATTTAACTCCTTAATATGTATTCCGATAGTTTTTATGGCCTCACGTTTAGTTTTAAATGGTTGGTTTGGTATTAAAGTTAACCTCCCGTTAGCATCTACTTTATATACCCAAATTTCAGAACGAACATAACCAGCTTTAGCTGGTTTACCCTTGATTAATGTATCTTTTAACTCTGAATCTATCTCTTTTTAAAAAAAAATATACAAGCATTTTATTTTGCATAGTCGCTAATTTAGTATCTAAATGCCTAGATATTGTACGATAGTTAACCTTAAAATAATCAGCTGCATCTGATATACTAGAAAAAGGCGAATTGTTTATTAAATCTAATGTATTAGCGTCATACGCATAAACTTTTCTTTTATTACCTAATTCTAAATTTTCAGAATTTTCTAAAAGATTTTTAATTTCTTCATCGTTTAAAGGTCTAGAATAAAGATAATTTCCTTTAACCCCTTCGGCCTTGTCTTTATCCAAAAAATAATCAATAACTCCAGTACTAATCCCTAAAGCTAAAGATGCTTTAATTCTAGAATCGTAAGGACTACCTTCTTTTAGCTTTAAAGTCTTGGCGTCATAAGCCCCTTAATGGGTGTAACTTTATTTAAAAGACCTTTAGGTGTATTTCTTGTAGCAGCTTCAAATTCCTTATTAAAATCTTCAATCCCCTACGAAGTACGAAGTACGAAGTACGAAGTACGAAGTACGAAGTACGAAGTACGAAGTACGAAGTACGAAGTACGAAGTAGAAGTACGAAGTAGAAGTAGCACCCCTTCGTACTTCGTACTTCGTACGGACGGTCGGTTCTAACAAGGGTCCGGTCGTGAAGGGATAATTTTTTAGGGTGCTGCGTGCGAAGCGCAGCGCCAGGTTTAGTATAAATTAATTTACCTCTATACGGTACAGAAGTATCTCTATACTGAGATAAACTAGTAGCATTAATTTCTAAAGCTAAGCTTGCCTCTTGTATACTCTTAAAGTAAATAAACGTATTTTCAATCCTATCTTCTCTAAGATCATAGACATAAAGAGGAACATTATATTTAAATGAAGTAGAAGAATTGGATTTTCTTAGAGAATCTAGCTTAGCTTTTAAAGTAGTATTTATAGCTGTTTCTGTCACAGAAGAAGAAAAGACAGAGTTTAACAGAGGTAAATAATTTTGTAAGAAGAAATTTTCTCTCTCTCCTAATTTATCTAAAGCACATGTTTCAATAATAGAAATATTGAAATGTTCTCAACCTATTAGATTCAAAAAGATATGTAATTTACTACCTGATTCCGCTCTAAGATGGTTATAAAATCTTCTTTTAAAAAGAGTAGTTCCTTCCTATATAATAAACTAAAGGATCATATTTGTATTCAATAAGATATATACCAGATTTTGATCCTCACTCTTTTAAAAACGCACCTCTTGCATTTTTATCGTAAAAGTTAGTACAAGTATCTAAAATAAATTCTCTATTAAAAGGTATAACTGGAGCAGCTCTGTCTTTATACAATTGATTTATATAAGTTAAATGCAAAGGATTAATATTCGATTCTTGTATATTGGGTATATCCGTTCTACGGGAAGTAGAATCTAGATGCTTTGTTGTATGAATAGTACGTTTCTGCGTATTTTTAATAAAAGTACTTCCAACTTTATTAAACGCAAAGTAATATCCATATCTATAATTGGAAAAAACTTTTGTATTATTATAGATAAAATGGTACTCCTGTTGACATCCTTTATCTTTTTTATCTAAAGATAAAAGATAGATTACTCCATTAGTAACCCTACCTAGTAACAATAATATCCTAAAAATTCCATAAATAATAAGTAAACAATATGTATTATCAATTTTTAATAAAAGGAAAAAAAACTATAATACAAAGTGTAAGAGAAGTGAGTAACTTACACTTTCATTTGAAAAGGTAAATATTTTGCTTATTTTTTCGGGGTATCCGGCTAATAATATACCATATGTAGCTAAAGAAGACATAGCTAACATATAATATATTCCTAAACTGAAATCATTAACTGTTAACCCTGGACCATAAGGAATAACTGCATATCCTAATAGAGAGAAAATTAATGTAATAACAGGACCTAAAAAGAATAATATTATGTTAGCTTGTGTAGGTGCTACATATTCTTTTAATAAAAGTTTTAATGCATCCGCAACTTGTAATATTAATATAATAAAATTCTATCAGAATTCTATTTATAAACCCTAAGTTACCTTAGGGGTTAGACTATATCACCAATTTATCTATTTTCTTAAGGTTAGACAAGATAAAAGTCAACGTATAGTCGTTGAAGGCCATTATAATATAATATATTCCCTTAAAGGTCTAATCTTTAAGATTATATTATAATGTTCCCTGCTGATTGTCTTTAAGGTTTAATGTGATCTAATTACACATGCTTTACCATAAAAGATATCCCAGCAAATAGTTGAATTTTTCATAGTATATAAAAATATATCCACATTAGACACAAGAAAATAAGTATCCAGATATACATTAATATACTATGGCACTTGCGGAAGTAAAAGAAAAGAATTTTTTAGTAATTTCATACATTCCGGCTAGCTTCGCACGCACACGAGGGTAGCCGGGGTAAAACGGACCAGATTTTTTATAGCTTTTCACTAAAGAAATATAGTTCATTGTAACAAGTATGAGTATCAAGCTTTTTGGAAATAGTCTTATGACTAATTTTTAATGCTTTAGTTGCTAGTGATTTAGATTTAAATGGTTGATGATTATCTAATAAAATATATTGACCATTCAATTTCTTATAAACTCATACCTCCATATTAGCACCAATCCTATTAGCTTTATTCATATTATTTTGAAGCTTGTTACGTATTTCCTCACTAATTTCCTTAGCCCCCCTTCGGTCGGTTCTAACAAGGGTCCGGTCGTGAAGGGGGTGTGGAACAGAATAGATAAACAAAATCCCCACCTAGTTTAGTAGAGAGTTCAGTATCTAAATGCTTAGCTATAGTAGTATATTTCACATTAAAATAACTACCTGCTTCTTTTAAAGTCTTGAAAGCTGAATTATTAATTAGCTCAAGTGTTTTAGCACTATAAGCTCACACCTTAACTTTTCCAGGCATACTATCAGACAGGTATAACTCAAGTAAGCTGTCTAACTCTAGGGGCGGAGCCCCTAGGCTTACTAAATAAATAGTATCCATTAAACCCCTTTCCTCTTCAACAATCCATGTAATATCTTACTACGTTATGAGAAGTATCTAAGAATTTAGCGGCTTTTCCTCTAGAAATAAAAGGTTCATTGTTAACTAATTCTACCTTATTATTGGAAACAGTATAAACCCAAACTGGTTTAGCCTGAGTGGAATCCCGGCCCGGCAAGGTTTAACTCATATTTAGCTTGTGTGGCTAGTTTAAACGATGTATCTAAATCCTCTAGAGGTTTAGAAAAGAATAATAACCCATTATAAGGCACATTAGAGTCTAAGTATTGAGTCAAAGTTTGACGTCCAATTCTTAACTCTCTACTGGCTTTATTCAAACTAGAATATCTAACAAATGAAGGATCAATTTGAGTAGATAGTAAATTATAAACCCAAATGTCAAACCCTGAATAGTCACTCGTGTCAGGAATATTATTGTTTAACTTTAGATTTTTTAATTTACTAGTTAAAGTTTCAAATATGACTGTTTCAGATAATTTAGAACTAAAGGTAGAATTCAATAGAGGCAGATATTTTTGAAGGTAGTAGTTTTCTCTTTTACCTAAATCTTCTTTTTCACAAAATTCTACAATACTTATAGTGAAATTATCTCAACCAACTAAATTACCAAAAACATGAAACTTGTCAGATAGTTTATGATTAATATGAGATCTTAACCTATTCTCGAATTGAGTAGTTCTACCTATATAGTAAACCAAAGGATCATGTTTATACTGGAAGATATAAATACCGCCCCCTTTACCTTTTAATTGTAGAAAAAACTCACTCCTTTGAGCTACATCTAAAATATTCCCCCCTTCACTTCATCCCCCTTGTGCTGCAAAGCACCGCAGCGGGGGCGTAAACAGGAGTGAAGGGGGTGCTCACTCCGTCGGCAGAAACAGATAATATTACTTTATCGGTAAAGGGTTTAACTGGGGCCAATCTATCTTTGTAAAGCTCTTTAACCGCATCATCTGTAGAATAAAAATGTACAAATTGCTTTGTATTAGTGAAACCGGAAATTTTACTTATCATAAAAGGTCTTCTATTGTCATGATGGAGTACAGATAAGTTATAACGTAATTTTAGCATAGAGATACTACGTATATCATGTGAAATTTTTATAATGAAACTACTATTAAATTCTTTTAATTTACTTGGATTTTCAAATGCTTGAAGAAGTCCATAATACGATTCTCCCCTTTTAACCATTTATAAGAAGCTCTTATAATACAGGTAAAGTTAGGGGCCTTCTCCCTAAATAATAAAAATATTATCCATTTAACGGATATCCCCTACGGGTGCGCAAGCTACCCTGTAAGGATAATATCCTGTACTCTTTCGAGTAGGGTCTGACTATGTCTTAAGCATTATTATTACTAATAATACCAACCGCCGTTTAGTCGATGAACTGCATACCTAATTCCTTAGCTTTGATTTTATCATTGAATGAATTAAGAGAGTATTACTCACTAGGCCCTTCGGTTTTTACTTTTAGTTTCAAAGTAAAGACTAAAAAGCCCAGCCCCTGTAAGGGATTAATTCTAGGCCCGGAGGGCCTAGCCATCAGGAAAACTAGGCACTTGGCTGCAGGTTGCCTATTTCCTTTCGTGCATCTATTTCTGTTTCACTATACCTCTGGTCGTTAACCGAGCCATAAATTAATTACTTAACTTACTTAGTCGAAATAGCTTTAAGGCTTTCCTGTCAATTTGGCGATTTTTAATTAAAGCGTTTTTGCTAAAAGGCTAAATACTTAACGCTTTAATTGAGGCCTAGTAAAGATTCTTACTCTTTACCCTTTAATAAACTATTACTTTATCCTTTAAAAGTAGTATAAAAGTATAACCCTTTATAACTTTTATCGGAATCTAAATATTTACTAATAGTCTTAGTACTAATATTTAAACTTTTAGATGCTAAAAATTTAGAACTAAAGGAAGGTTTATTATTATCTATTAATATTAATTCACCGTTAACATTTTTATATACTCATACAGGAGTAGTTTCATTAGTTCTTTTTTTAATTTTATTTAATAATGATTCTTTTTCTAATTCAGTTAACTCATTACTAAATAATAATACTGATTTTCCACCTTTCATAGTAGCTATTTTAGTATCTAGGTGTTTTAATAAAGATCTGTAATCTACATTAAAATAATCAGCAGCTTTTTTCATGCTGCTAAACACATCCGCTATTAATTCTAAAGTTAAAGCATCGTATACTCATACTTTTAAATTATTATATTTTCTTAATGAAGATATTTCTTTTAATTTTTCTAACTCTAAACTATCCAATTCACTACTAAATAAATAATTACCCTCAAGACCCCCTTTAATTCACTTGTCGAGATGATTATTTATAACAGTATGATGGACATTTAATATTTTAGCTATTGCACCTATAGAGTCATAGGTAGTTTTAACTACAGTACCATCTGCTTTTATATAGTACATTCATACTTTTTTAGCTATGGTACGGCCTAATTCTAGCCCTTGTGTAGCATCACTAACTAATTTCTCTATTATTTCGGGATACTCTACCGTATCAGTTAAAAATAAATTACCTTTATATGGAACATATGTATTTAAATATATACTTATGGTTTCTCTACTTATACTTAAATATTTGGATAACTGATTAATACTATTAAATGCAATATAGTTAGTACTAAGTTTTCCATTAACATATTGATAAAGATAAATAGATATACCTTTATATTTATTATCAAAGTTAGACTCTAATTGTCTAAGTTTTAATATTTCATATATTGAATCAAAAGTTTGAGTATCACTTAAATTACTTTTAAATATAGTATTTAACAATGGTAAATATTTTTGTAAATAATAATTTTCTCTTTCTTGTTGCATATCAAGACTACAAATTTCAATAACTGAAAATTCGAATTTATCTCAACCTACAGCGTTAGCAAATGCATGAAATCTATCTTTTAAATTAATATTAAGGTGAGCTTTAAATCTCTTTTGGAAATCCTTAGCTCTCCCTATATAATAAATATTCCCCCCCTTCACTTCATCCCCCTTGTGCTGCAAAGCACAAGGTTTATATATATTTATAGTAAACAGGAGTGAAGGGGGTGCTCACTCCGTCGGCAGAATCACTTTTGTAAGTAAACGCATAGATACCGCCTTTACCTTTTAAATCCTTAAAAAATGTATTAAGAGCAGTTGAAGATAGCAAATCTTTACAAACACTTACAACTTTTTCTTCGAAAGGTTTAACAGGGGCTTTCCTGTTTAGATATAATTCGCTTATTCTTTTATTATCTATTGAGCTATGATATGGCCTTTTAAAAGAGATATTCACTTTAAGCTGACTCACTTTCATTCTATATCAATATCTCCTTTTTATTATTTTTATCTTTTTTTGTAGCTGTAGCTACGCTAGCCCTTTGTAAAGAATTAATAATTAATATATTTTTTACTAAAGAAATAATAATCTTTATAAGATTCGCCAGTGTCTAAATACTTATCTATAATTTTAGCACTAATCTTTAATAATTTAGAGGCTGTTCATTTTGATTTAAAAGGCTGGTTTTCGACCATACATAAAACAAAATTATCATTCAATTTATTATAAACTCATATACCTTCTTTAGTTTTCATTATGTTAGTTATAACAGATTCTTTAGATTTTGCTTCACTAAAAAAGTATAACCCTTTAAATTCAGAAAAGGAATCTAAATATTTATTTATTGTCATATCACTTATCTTTAATTCTTTAGCTGCTTCAGTTATAGTATTAAAAGGTTTATCATTCAATAACTCTAAGGCTAATTCACCATCTTTTCAAATTTCACGATAAACTCAAATAGTTTTTCTATAACCATTATCTGCTAATTCTTTAAACTTTAAATTTAATAAATTTTTATCTTCTATCTGTACACTATAAAAATAATAATCTTTAAAAGAATTATTTGTATCTAAATATTTTTTTATAGTATGATTAGATATATTTAAAACTTTATTTATTTGATTAATAGAACTAAACGGCTTATCGCTGAATAAAGTTAAATTATCTTTGTGTTTTTTATATACTCAAATATTATTAGATTTTAATTGAGATTTATCTAAGTTTTTTTTTAAACTATCCATTTTACTTTTATTTATTTCTTGACTATATAAATAAACATTTATACCATTAGAGTTTAGAATCTTATCTGAATCTAGATAATTTAATACCGTTTTACGTCCAACTTTTAAATACTCCGATACAGCTTGAATTGAAGGGAAATATGTATTATTTAACAAAGTTAAACTTTCACAATCATAAACTCATACTTTAACTTGTGACTTAATAGGTGCGGAATTCTTATTTAAAAAATGACGTTCTAATAAAATATTCATATCTTCAGTATCTAAAGCATTAGTAAAAAAGTAATAACCTTTATAAATTTTAAAATTATCTAAGTAATAAAAAATAGTAGCTGAACTAGTAGATAGAAAAGCTCCAGCTTCACCTAAAGATTTGAAAGGTTCATTATTTAAAATAGATATGTTATTATCGCTATCTACAATATAAACCCATACCTCTTTTGCAATATTAGAATTAAATCTTAACTTAGCCCCGCGCCGCACCCCCCATCACTCCTTGTTAGTGATGGGGGGGCTAAAGAGTAGGGGGTGGGGACCAGGATTTAGCTAAAGATATAGTTTTTTGAATTTCCATAGATAAAGAAACTAAATCTTTGATTTCATATGAAAAAAATAAATAACCCTCATCCCTAAAGTTTAATTTCTTAGGTAATTTTGTATTTAAATAACGGTTAATAGTTTTAACAGCTATTCCTAAAGCTTTACTAGCAGATTGTCTATTAATATACATAACAAAATTTTTATCTAATAAACCATCATCTGTTCATTTATAAACTCATACAGGATAAGAAGATTTTCCTTCCTTAGCTTGGTCCCTGCACAAGCTAAGGGAAGAAGTGTAGCTTTTTTGTGCGCAAGTGACTATATCTTTATTTTCTGTGAAGCGCCCGGAGTCTGTGATTTCATTAGAGTCTAGGCCTAAGGCAGCAAGCTCATCTCCCTCTAGGCAATCATCAATTAAAGCTTGCTCTTCAATATTAGCAGATAAGTTCTCAGTGATTTTCAAAGCTTTAACGCTATCAATTAAATCAATTTTTTTATTAACATCTGCTGAATAAAAAGAACGGAAAAGAGTATTTAATAAAGGCTTATAATAAAAAAGATAATAATTTTCACGTTCTATTAACTCAGAATAATTATTAATTTCAATAACACTTAAAGAAAAATTATTTCAACCCAGGCTTCTAGCTACAATATGAAACTTATCAAATTTATATTTTGAAAGATGATTCGTTAAACGAGCTCTTAAACTATTAGTTCTACCAATATAATAAATATTAGGATCGTGTTTATATTGAAAAATATAAATAACACCTAAATCGTTACCTTTTTTTTTCAATAATTAAATCTGAAAGCTTACTAAAAAACTCATTTTTTTTGGTTTGATCAAAAATATCGTCACAAGTAATTAAAGTAGGATGAGAAAAAGGTATAACAGGGGCAAGTCTATTCTCATATAAACTATTTAAAATATTTTTATTATTTGATAAATAATAATTTGAAGTATGAATCTGACGAATAAAATAAATATTAGTATAATTTGGAAAACACAAAGGCAAAGGGCAGCTACTAAAATAATTGATATATTTTATGAAAGGATTATTGATATAATTTGTAAAAGGATAATTAAAGTATAGTTTATTAATACACATGTTATGTATAATTTTTATCTGACCTGTTTGATTAGGACCCAATCTTCTTTGCATACTTGCCATAGTTTTTCTTTCTGCAATAGTTACATAAGCAACACCAACCAAGGCTGGAACTAATACCAAAACAACTTCAATTAATGAAATGATCGTAGGAGAATAATACATAGGAAATTTTTAATTAAAAAAAAAAAAGGAAAAGCCCCCCCATCACTAACAAGGAGTGCTGGGGGGTGCGTCGCAGGAGTGGAGAGTAAAAAGAGATTAGCTTAATAACCATTGTACTAGTAGGCCTTGCCTACTTTCCCTATCATACTTATATCTCCTTTTAATATTCTCTTATTCTCTTTTGGCTGGTTTATTAAATAGTTATAGCAATTTTTCTTTAAACGTTCACTTTCATTATGAAAATATTTAAGAAGAGATAAAATAACAGTGTAATCATTTAATCTTTTATCTTTCTTTAAATTTAACAATTTTAAGTGCCGTATTAATATTATACAGATAGTTTTAGGAGAGTTAGATTAAATAGTCAGATCATTCCTTTTATTTGGAAGTTAGATCTTACTCTTTAAGTTGAACCCTTATATCCACTTTTTTTTTATTATTAAAAAAAAAAAAGTTGGTATTTCCAATTTTATTTATTGGAGCGAAGATACATAATTAACGGCATATAACTTTACAGAAAGATCAATCTAAATTTGAATCTAAGGTTGTTAATTATAACCTCAAAGGTCTTTTGATAGATATTATCTAAATCCTAAGTAGACCCTGTAAAAAGTAATTTAAAGTGATCACTGAATTATGTATCAAGTACAGCTTTATTGCTTACATGTATTAATTGAATCATGTTTAGATTATCTTAGATACTCCAATATAAAATTATTACCTTAAATATTATTAGACAAATTTACTCTATAACTATCGGCTAAAATATGAAAAAGTTAATATCATTTTAGCAAAATATAAACCTACCTTTAAATATTAAAAGGGATAATAAATATTCAATGTTTTAATTTTAATTAATTAAAAAAAAAATTAAGTAAAATCTATAAAACAATAATGATAATGATTTATTTATCACTAGCGCAGCTACCCAGCACGCACAGCGGGCGCTGGGGATCTTTATTTTTTATAATATTAAACTATATATATATCTTAAAAATTCTTTAATCTAGGTAGAGTATTGTACTCACCCACACACATACATATAGACTAAACTACATATATTTTTTCTAGGTATAATTAAGTAGCTTTAGGCCACCACAATACACCAGTTTGTATCTAAAAGTATAAATAAAATTAAAATTTACACTACCTAAAAGTTTCTATAAATTGTGTAGTGTATTCCACTAGGGGCGGAGCCCCTAGTTGAATCACACCAGGTATATAGCCGGATTTAAAGTATTTTTTATAAAGGCTTTCGAAAAGTTTTAATTAAACGTAGTTATAAGCAAGTATAATACTAAATTCTTATTCTTTCTGGGAACCAGAAAATTAATTTTTTTCTTTACCTTTATTTTCGGCGAAGCACAGAATCTGCTATTTTTTTTAGCTCTTCATTACATATTTCTAATTTTTTATCTAGATTCTTTATTTGTGTATCCCGTGCAGGTGCATCACCTGATTTATATATTTCTTTCATTTCTTCTATTTCACTTTTAACTTTCTCTAACTTATCTTTAGGCAGACCTTTTAATTTTTCGTTAGGACTGTATATAATTTCTTGAGTTTCACTAGGATATACATTAGGAGTAATAGTACCTGGATCATCATCTGACTCAGAAAGCTCACCTTCTGAACCCGAAGGCTCAGCTTCTGAACCCGAAGCAGCAGGACCTTCAGCTGAAGCTGAAGCTTCAGTTGAACTTGAAGCTTCAACTGAACCAGAAGTACCATCAGAACCTTTTAATAAAACTAAATTATCGCTAGGAGTTTTTACTGGGTCCCCTGGGGGCCCCGGTAAAAACCCCGTCGCTAAAATTTTGAGGGGCCGGGCTAGGAGTTTTTACTATATTTATAACATCTTCCATTACCCCTTGTATCCCCTACGAAGTACGAAGTAGAAGTAGCACCCCTTCGTACTTCGTACTTCGTACGGACGGCCGGTTCTAACAAGGGTCCGGTCGTGAAGGGATAATTTTTTAGGGTGCTGCGTGCGAAGCGCAGCGCAGGTAATTTAAAAGTTGTAGCTGCTAACCCAGCTATAAAATCTTTAGGTAAAACAACTTGAACACCACCTATTAGATTTAATATAATATCAGATACTATATAATTTCTTACTATATAAAAAATAGCGGCCTGCTTCGCAGCCAAAGATAAAGATAAATTTTTTGGTAAACACCCCTACGAAGTAGAAGTACGAAGTAGAAGTAGCACCCCTACCGGTTAAATGTTTTTAAACTATTTAAACCAGGCTACCCGGAAGGGGGCCGTCGGGCCCCCGGAGGGGCCCTCCTATTTTACTTTGTAAAGGTAAACTTACAAAAGCGTGAAGTTTAGACGGATTCATCCAATAACCTTATACGCTGCACGTAACGACAAATTAATCTAGATATCTTCCTTTATTCATACCTGCTTTTACTGCTAAAATTTTATTTAGACCTTCAGCTGTTAAATGTTTTTTTCCCTTCATCAAGTTAGCAACTTCTACAAAACCTAAGAAATCTAAATATTTTACCCCTATTATAGGGTATTTTTCGAAGAAAGGCATTATTATTTCTGTTAAATCAGAAAATTTTGTTGTATGATAATCAACAAATTTCTGATTTACAATAATAGAACCACAGTTAAAAAATTCAATTAAGCCTTTCATTAATTCTTGGTCTCTAGAATGTTGTGTAATTTTAAATTCTAGCTGTATTCTGGTTTTTAAACCTTTTTCAGTTTTAGATGCTTTTACTGTAAAACATCCATCACCTGCTGCGAATCCCGTTACTCAATTAGGGTTTAAATTTTTAACATTCTCAACTAAAGGTCTATCTGCAGGTTTAATATTAGGAAACATTTCTAACAATTTGCCTGATAAACCCTTACCCATAGACGCTCTTAAAGAAACAAGGTATTCAAGATCCTCTAGAGTTAAAGACTCTTTATCCTTAATATATAAGACCCCTTGTTTAAATAATTCAAAATCAGCTCTCTTTTGAGTAAGTAAAGGAAAATTTGTAAAATGAGGAATTATTACATTACACACATCTTCCAATTTTCTTACTTTATAATTAACTGATTTTTCATAATTATTCAGATTTCCGACTCCAAAAAATGCCTGTATTTTTTCTAATACAAGCTCATCTCTTGAATGTAATGATATTTTGAACTCAGGTGTAACTCTCCAACCTATTTTACGGTCGTTAGAAGCATAAACACTAAGTACAAAACTACCCTCGGCATCTGAAAACCCTGTAACTCAGTTAGGGTCAACGGAACCTAGGAAATGTTTCCTAGAATTTACCTCTATTTTTCCAGCCCTCTGTAGGAAAATCTAAAGAGACCTTAGATTGTAAAGGTAAACTTACAAAAGCGTGAGGTTTAGGTGGGGAATGTAAAGCTCATTCTAAACTAGCAACGCCTTGATATAAATCACCTTGTACATAATCAGTAAAATATGGTATTCTATATCAAGGATTTCTACCTACAGGTTCACCGTTATCTAATTGATTATAAACAATGTATAAGAATAATCCTGCAGAAACTACACTTATGATAGATCCTATACTACTTACTAAATTTCACCCTGCAAATGCATCAGGATAATCGCTTATTCTTCTAGGCATTCCTTGTAAACCTAAGAAATGTTGCTTTTTAATACGCGTACGCATTATTAAATTTTATCTTTATAACTATATATTTTACCGTTATAAGAGTTTCCTTTTTCAATTAAACTTTTTAATGTATAAAAATTAACTTTAGCATATTTTAAAGCTTTTGACACACCATC
>Ga0164243_10001390_pt1 | contig 41125 bp, 37 predicted proteins | sample OricompcompostOP_FD_108781 | JGI IMG/M metagenome (GOLD analysis project Ga0164243, IMG submission 108781) | Organic Plus compost microbial communities from Emeryville, California, USA - Original compost - Organic plus compost (OP) | ecosystem: Engineered > Solid waste > Mixed feedstock >... | reverse complement strand
GGTTATGCCGAGGGTGTTCACCTCTTCCCATTCCGAACAGAGAAGTTAAGCCCCTCATGGCCGATGGTACTGCACCACAATGCGGGAGAGTAGGTAGCCGCCGTATTCATTAAAAAAAGGTCCTGGTCGTATGACCGGGACCTTTTTGTTTTTATACCTGCCGCTTTTAGCGGCCCTTCTTCCCGAAATCATTATACCAGCGCCCGATGTTGATGGAAGCGCCCATCCCCACCGCTACCGGCTGAAAATACTCATTCACCTCGTAGCCGCTGTAAGTATCATCATCCACCGGCAGGGAGAACAGGAGCTGCATCTGGAATTTCACGTATTTATAGCCCACCCTGAAAGTAAAAGCCGGCTCAATAAAAGTGCGGGTCCTGTCGCCGATCCTGCCAAAATTGTCCCGCCGGTTGCTGTCATCTTCAAACACCTTGTTGCCCAGGTACAGGCCATAAAAATTCAGCACAGACACCCGGCTGCTGAACGCGGCCTCAAATACCGGGTGCACAAAGCCAATGCTCGGCTGTACAAAGAATTTGCTGAAGCGGGTCTTTAAAAGATAGTCATTGATGCTGCCCGTAGAACCGTCATCGTTATAGGCAGCATCCAGGGTTTTGAAACGGCCGCTCCCAAAGCCCACATAGGTATCAAATACCATCCGTTTCTTCAGGTCCAGGGGCTGGAAAAAGCCCACAGCGCCCTCAAATACGCCGCCCCGCGTATGTTTGTCCACAAACAGGCCGTCATTATTATTATCATCATTCAGGTTAAAGCGGTATACGTACTGCCCGTTGGCCATGATGGCCACTTTATTGGCCACCGCAAAAGCCGCCTGGTAGTTGGTGGGCGACACGCTGCCCTTGAATTCGTACTTTTCCTTTAGTAACGGCGCATTTACCGTGTTAGGTACATAGATATGCTTGTTGCAGGAGGTCATGAACACGCCGGCTGCAAGCAGGCAGGGAATCAATAGCTGTTGCTTCATGTTGTAGGTTTTACGGTAATAGGTACTGTTGTTATTATTGGCTTATGGTAACCGGGTGGACTCTCTCGGGATCAGCTCCACCGGGAACACAAAATTTTTTGTCACTTTGATGGTATCATCCTGGTGATTGATCAGCTGGACAATCGTTTCCACGGCCTTTTGCCCCATCTTGTAGCCGGATTGTTCAATGGTAGTGAGGGAAGGTGTAATAATACGGGAGGAGAGGTCGTTGGAATATCCAACCACCTTTATCTGCCCGGGTATGGCAATATTCCTGCGCCGGGCTTCCTGTGTAAAAGCCACGGCAGAAGTATCATTGGCTGCAAAAAGGCCATCCGGCAGCGGGTTGCTGGTTAGCAGCTCCTGCGCCGCGGTAGTGGCGGCGTCGGTGGTAAGATTATGCACATACAGCAGCTGTTCGTCAAAAGGTATCTGGTATTTTGCCAGCGCTGCCTTGTACCCCGCTAGGCGGTGCTGGTAGAGGTTGCAGGTAAGCACGCCGGAAAAATGCGCAATACGCTTGCAGCCCTGTTTGATCAGGTGCTCCGTGGCCAGGTATCCCCCGGTAAAATCATCACCGGTAATGGAATAGCCCGGGAAATCCACCGGCACCCGGTCATAGAACACCAGCGGGATGTTATTCCTGATAAAAGGACTGAAATGCTCGTAGCTGGTGGTGAACATGGAGGCTACCGCCAGCAGCCCGTCTACCCGGAGGGAAAAGAAGGTGTGCACCAGCTCCTTTTCCATGGCCACCGTTTCATCTGACTGGCCGATCATGATGCTGAAACCATATTTGTGCGCTTCATGCTGTATGCCGCTGATAGCCGTGCTCTGGAAGTACATGGAGGTACGCGGTACGATCAGCCCGATGATGTTGGAGCGTTTTTTTCGCAGGCTGGAAGCGATCCAGTTGGGTACATAGCCCATTTCTGCCGCCGCCTTCTGCACCTTGTCCCGGGTCTCGTCATTGATCAGCGGGTTATTCTGCAGTGCGCGCGATACGGTGGATGCAGACAGGTTCAGCGCCTGTGCAATATCATATATGGTGATCTTGTTGCGTTCTTTCACTTTTTTGAGGCTTCAGATGAGAAATAATAGGCGATATTAAGGAATTTAAAATTACAATTGAAATTTCATTCATGTTGCAACCAGGTTGTTGTTGCACTGAATGAATGCCGCAGCGGTCAAAATGTGACGACCGGGCTTGACAAAACAAGTAATTATTGCTAATTTTTACCTGTTATTATTCATTCCGCGGAAAAACTGATTACCCGCTCCTTAAGGTCTTGCGCATGAATGAAACAGATGCCATTGCCGGACTTAAAAAGGGTGAAGAAGCGGCCCTGCGCCAGTTATTCGGGCAGCTTTATCCACGTTTATGCCACTTCGCCCGGGGTATCCTACAGAAAGATGTAGAAGCAGAAGATGTTGTACAGGAAGCCTTTATGAAACTCTGGCGCCAGCGGCAGCAATTCCACTCCTTTGCTGCGGTCAGGTCCTTTTTATATATCAGCACCCGCCACGCCTGCCTGAATATCCTCAAGCATCAGCGGGTGATCCGCCGGCATGCGGCCAGCGAAGATGCCGCGCCCGTGGAGGAAGCTACCATTGCCCAGCAGCTGATCCGGGCAGAAGTGCTGGGGCAGTTGCAGGAAGCGCTGGCCCAGCTGCCGCCCGGCTGCAAGCAGGTAATTGAGCTGGGCTACCTCGAAGGGCTCCGCAACAATGAAATAGCCAGCCTGCTCCATGTTTCCGTCAATACCATCAAAACCCAGAAAGCCAGGGGGCTGTATCTCCTCAAAGGATGGTTCAAGGCTACCAGCTGGCTGTTGATGTTGTTCAAATAACCGGTCCCAAAAAATTTTCTCCTCCCTTTCACCCGCTTTTCCGGCTCGGTTGTTCTAAAAAAGTATGAACCCGGTGCATGCACATCTGGAGATCGCGGACCTGATCGCCAAACATTTTACCACGGAGCTGTCCGGCAGGGAAAAGGAAACGCTGGACGCCTGGATCAGCGCGTCTCCCGCCAACCGGCAGCTGTGGGAGCAGCTGCAGGATGATGCCAGCCTGCGGGAACAGATACTGTCCATGCCCGGCGCCGCCGCTACGGATGCAGCCTGGGAACGGCTGCAATCACAGCTGCCGCAGGTGCGTTCCCTGCCTGACCGGAACAGGCGCTGGAGATACGCCGCACTGGTAGCAGGTGTGCTGTGCTGCGCCGGCATATTGGGGTACCTGCTCCGGCAGCAGGACCAGGTGCAGGAAAAGGTATCGGCTGCCGCTACCGCACCCGCCCGTCCGGCAGTTATCATGCCTGGAGGCGGCAAGGCCCGGCTGATATTGGGAAATGGCCGGGTGGTGGAGCTGAAGGACAGCGAGGAGCAGGCCATTACCGAGGAGGATGGTACGCAGCTAAAGAGCAGTTCATCTGTTTTAACGTATGCCGGCGGCGCTGGTACTGCGCCTCCGGTCTTTAACACGCTGCAAACCCCGCGCGGCGGAGAGTACCGGGTGGTGCTGCCGGATCATTCTGTAGTCTGGCTCAATGCGTCATCCTCCCTGCGCTTCCCCACCAGGTTTGATGGCCACACGCGCCAGGTGCAGCTCAGGGGCGAAGCCTATTTTGAAATAGCGGAGAATAAAAGCAAGCCGTTCATAGTCGCCACAAATAATATAACCGTTACCGTTACTGGCACAAAGTTTAACGTAAAGGCCTACCCCGATGAAACGGATATCAGCACCACGCTGGTGGAAGGTGGCGTGCTGCTGAGGGAGACAGACGCCCCCGCAGTCCGGCCCGTGATGCTGCAGCCCGGCTATGAAGGAGTGTGGGAGAACAGCCGGATCACGGTACAGGAAGCGCGCCTGGACGAAGCGCTGGCCTGGAAGAACGGCCTGTTCATGTTCCGCAGCGAAACGCTGGGCAGCATCATGCGCAAGCTAGGCCGCTGGTATGATGTAGAGGTAACCTTTTCGGAAGCCGCCACTGCAGACCTGCGGTTTACCGGTACTATCCGCAAGTATGAATCCATTCAGAAAGTGCTGGATATGCTGGCGCTGACACAGAAAGTAAATTTCACGATCAATGGAAAACATATCTCGGTGATACAGAACACACGTTGAATAACATTCAACTGTTCAGGACATACCTGTAATAATGCTCATTCCGCGTTATGGGATCACTTCATCTCCATATGACCTGCATTTGCCTGTATATGCACTGAACGGTTCCTTTTATAAAAAAAGACCGGAAATGCGCCAACATTCCCGGCCAATGATCAGTAAACAACGGTAAGCCTCCATTGGATGCGGACAGCTTACCCTATTGTCTAACCAATAACCATACTAAGGTATGAAAAAAAAGTTATGGCCTGCAGTTATACCGCTTGCTATGCGTATCACTACTTTTTTAATGCTGGTTTGTATGATGGAGCTACACGCCGCCGGCTATTCGCAGGAAGTGAAGCTTACCCTGAAGCTGAAGGGGGTAAAGCTGGACCAGCTTTTTGATATCATCCAGCGCAACAGCGACTACAGGTTCCTGTACAGTGATGATGATATCAGGAATACGCTCATTTCCGTGGATGTAAGGAAGGCCACTGTACCGGAAATAATGGCCCGGTGCCTCAAAGGGCGGCAGCTGCGGTATAATATCGTGGACAAGACCATCATCATTGCGCACACGGCCCCCTCGCCCCGGAAAATATACTCTCCGCCGCTAACCGTAACCGGCACTGTTACAGATGCCCGCGGCGCCCCGCTGCCGGGGGTAAGCATCGTGGTAAAAGATCAGCAAACAGGCGCCATATCGGATGCGGCAGGGCATTACCGGATCACGGCGCCGGATAATGCCGTGCTGGTGTTCAGCTTTGTGGGTTACGTTTCCCAGGAAATACCCGTCAACGGTCGCACAACAATAGATGTAAAGCTGCAGGAAGACCTCACCAAGCTGGGCGAGGTGGTGGTCACCGCCCTGGGCATACAGAAAGAGGCCCGCCAGCTGGGATATGCCGCCACTACCGTAAAAGGAGCGGATGTGGCGGTAAACAGGACACCCAATATCGGCAACAGCCTGCAGGGCAAGGTGGCCGGCCTGAACGTAAGCTCCGTGAACACCGGGCCCGGTGGCTCCAGCAAAATACGTATACGCGGCGCTTCTTCCTTTAAAGGGAATAATTCCCCGCTCATCATCCTCAACGGGATACCGATCAATAACAACAGCTACGGCGCCCGCAAAAATGATACGGAGGGCAACACCTCCCGTGCAGAGTCCTACACGGATGGCGGGGATGGCTTGCTGAGCATCAACCCGGACGACATTGAATCCATCAACATCCTGAAAGGCGCTACTGCCGCAGCCCTGTACGGCTTCCGCGCCAAAGACGGTGCAATAGTGATCACTACCCGCTCCGGCAAAAAGAACCAGGGCATAGGCGTGGAAGTGAACAGTAATTTCGTGGTGGACCGCGCTATTGATCAAACGGATTTCCAGTATGAGTACGGCCAGGGCGAGCAGGGCAAACGCCCGCAAACCGTGGCGGAAGCAGGCAATACCGGCACCTGGAGCTTTGGGGAGAAAATAGACGGCGCGCCTACCATACAGTTTGACGGGCAAATCAAACCCTATTCCGCTGTAAAGGACCGTATCAATCAATTCTACCGCACCGGCTTTACCTGGAGCAATACCGTGGCGCTTTCCGGCGGCAATGAGCATGGCAGCTTCAACCTGTCGCTGTCAGACATGAACAACCAGTCCATTATGCCGAATGCCGGCTACCGGCGGCAGGCCGTGAACCTGGGGCTGAACTACAACATCTCCCAAAAACTGCAGGTGAACGTATTTGCCAACTACTCCCACGAAAAGCATCAGAACCCGCCCAATGTATTTGTGCAGCAGTACAACGCTAACACTACCGTATATACGCTGGCTAATACCATGGATTTTGACGACCTGAAAGCGCACCGCAAGGACGAGAAGGGCAACGAGCGTAACATATCCCGCTTTACCCCGCGCACCAATCCCTACTGGATCGCTTATGAGCGCTTCGAGAACATTGTGCGCGACCGCCTGATCGGCAACGTATCCCTGCGCTACGACCTGCTGCCCTGGCTGTATATACAGGGCCGTGCCGGGCAGGATTACTTTACCCGCTCGCAGGATTACAACGTGCCTACCGGTACCCGCTTCCTGGGACCGGTAACCTCCGGCTTCAACGGCCAGTATTACCAGGAGGTGGTGAAGTTCCGGGAACGTAACTATGATTTCCTGATAGGCGCTAACCGCCAGTTCGGCAATATGGATATAGACCTGACGCTGGGCGGCAACCAGATGGTGCAGATCAGCGAGAACAATAACGTGAAAGTGGACAACTTTTTCATCCGAGACCTGTACACGGTGCAGAACGGGCAGATCAAAGACCCGCAGTACCTGTACAGCGAGAAACGGGTGAACTCCCTGTATGGCGCGGTGGAGCTGGGCTGGAAGAACTACCTTTTCCTCAACCTCACCGCGCGCAACGACTGGTTCTCTACCCTGAACCCGCGCTCCAACAGCTACCTCTATCCCTCTGTGAGCGCCAGCTTTGTGTTTACAGATGCTTTCAGCCTGCCCGCCTGGTTTGACTTTGGCAAGCTGCGCATGGCCTATGCGGAAGTGGGCGGCGATACCGATCCTTACCAGAACAACCTTTATTACACGCTGAATCCCAACCCGCACCAGGGGCTGGCAGTGGGCGGCATATCCGGTACGCTTAGCCCTAATCCCGATCTGCGGCCCTTGAAAGTGAAGGAGTTTGAAACCGGGCTGGAAGGCCGCCTGTTCAATGATCGTCTGGGCTTTGACCTGGCCTGGTACCGCAAAAATACGCTGGACGAGATCCTGTCCGTGCAGATATCCGGGGCCACCGGCTACAGCGCTACCCTGGTGAACGTAGGCCGGCTGCGCAACCAGGGCGTGGAATGGCTGCTTACCGGCGTACCGGTCAGCAGCGATCATTTTCGCTGGGAAGTGAATGTGAACGGGGCGCATAACACCAGCCGGGTGCTGGAACTGGCAGCCGGACAGCCCAGTATTATAGTAGGTACCGGCGAGTATACCGGCCGCCTGGCACATGAAGTGGGCAAGCCTATGGCTTCCCTGCAGGGCACCGCCTATCTCCGTGCGCCGGACGGGCAGATCGTTCACAAAAATGGCCGGCCCGCCAATGCAAATGAGATAAAGACCTTTGGCAGCGCCATTCCCACCTGGACCGGCGGCGTGATCAACACGTTCACGATAAAAGGCGTACGGGTATCCGCGCTGGTAGACGGCAAGTTCGGGCACAAGCTCATCTCCAATACCAATTTTAACCTCTGGCGGCATGGCCTGCACAAAGGCACCCTGGCAGGCAGGGAGCAGGGCTACGTGGTAGGCCAGGGCGTGATGGAAGATCCTGCTGCACCCGGCAAGTACATCCCCAATACAGTGCAGGTACCGGTGCAAACCTATTATGAATCTGTAAGAAGCAACAATAATATAGCGGAAGAGTTTGTGTACGACGCCAGCTTTATCAAGCTGCGCCAGATCACCATAGGATACGATTTTGCCAGGCTGCTGCGCAGCGGGCATTTGATCAAAGGGCTGTCGGTATCCTTTGTTGCCAACAATGTGGCAGTGCTCAGCAAGCACACACCCAATATCGATCCTGAAATGGTGACCGCTGCCAGCGATAACCTGCAGGGACTGGAATCAGGCGGCCTGCCCATGACACGCAGCATGGGTATTAATGTTCATGTTAAATTCTGATTTGTATGAAGCGATATGTATATATAACCGGCATCCTTTGCCTGGCTGCATTCGCCGGATGCGATAAAAATTTTGAGGAGATCAATACCAACCCGGTGCTGCCGTCCTCGCTGGACCCGGCCTACCTGCTGGCGCAGGCGGAGCTGGACGCATCCTGGGAGTCCGGTACGCTTACTTACCAGAGCGCTATTGTGCGGCATACCATGCACCCCTTCCTGGGCGTGCTGGCCGGCGGCAACGTGAACCAGCAGAACCCGGCGGTGGAACGTACTTTATGGGACCAGTACTACCCCCTGGTGCGCAACCTGGTGGATATTATTGACAAGACCCGTAATGACAGCGCCCGCACCAACCTGTACCACATGGCCCGCATATGGAAGGCGTATGTGTTCCAGGTGTTAACAGACACTTATGGCGATATTCCCTATTCGGAAGCCGGCCAGGGTTTTTTACAATCCGAGTACTTCCCTGTATACGATGCCCAGCAGGATATATACAATGACCTGCTAAAAGAGGTAGAGGAAGCCGTGGCCGGCCTGGACCCTGCCAAGCCCGCGGAGCAGAATGACCTGTTCTATAACGGCGACGTGGGGAAATGGCAGCGCCTGGGCAATTCCCTGCTGCTGCGCATGGCCATGCGCCTAACCGCAGTGGATGAAGCAAAAGCCAGGACCTATGCGCAAAAGGCATTCCAGGGCGGGGTGATGACCTCCAACGCAGACAACTGCGTAATGCAGCATTCCGCTACTTATACCAATGCAGTGGGCAACCAGCTGAACGGCTCTGAAAAGGCCAACTATTACCTGAACGAAATGCTGGTGAACAAGCTGAGGAGCGACAATGACCCACGCCTGGGGGTAATAGCGGTCATTTATGGGGATGCTACCCAGGACCCCGCGCAAACCACGCAGGATAAGGACCCGGCCCACCAGGTGGGGATGCCTACCGGCTATGACAACACCACTATCTCCACAGCGCCGGGCTACCCGGGATCGCTGTACAAATACTCCCAGGTAGACCGGCTGACGCTGGGCAATATTACAGCTCCCTGCTTTCATGTGACCTATGCGCAAACCTCGCTGTTGCTGGCAGAAGCGGCGCAAAGGGGCTGGATAGCCGGCGATGCCGCCGCGCTGTACCGGCAGGGCGTTACCGCGCACATGCAACAGCTGGCCGTGTATGGCAGCACCGCGGTTATTGCAGCTGATGCCATTGACCAATACTGGACCACTAACGGCTATACGCCTGCCGGTGGCATAGAGCAGATCAGCGCCCAGTACTGGATCGCCTCCCTGCTGAACGGCGCCGAAGCATATGCCAACTGGCGGCGTACGGGCTTTCCCGTTATACCGGCCAATACCTATCCCACGCAGGATGTACCGGCGGGGCAAAGCATTCGCCGGCTGCGGTATCCCGATACAGAAATATCGCTGAACACCGTGCATTATAATGAAGCGCTGGCGCGGCAGGGAGCCGATGAGCTGAACACCCGCATGTGGTGGGATGTGCAGTAGCAGCAAAAAAAACAAAACGTAAATATATATGAAGCAACAATTCACTTATTGGCTGCTGTTATGCCTTTGCCTGTTGGGCACGGCAAAAGCGCAGCAGGTAACCCTTACACCCACACAGATAAAAGCGCTTACCCCTGAATGGAAAGGCCTCCGCCTGCCCGACGGCCGGCCCCGGGTGCCTGATGCCTTGCTGCAGCGCCTCAGGAACATATCCATTGAAGAGGCATGGGGCATATTGCGCAACCGCGGCTACCATAACCAGTTTGAAGGCAACTGGATGCTGCTGCGACCGGAACAGGTGATGACCGGCCGGGTGGTAACCGCGCAGTACATGCCCCTGCGGCCGGATATGGACCAGCTGATAAAGGACAAAGGGAAGTCCGAAGGCCGCATTGGCGGCACCAATTCCTGGCCTATAGATGTGCTGGAGAACGGCGATGTATACGTGGCCGACAGCTATGGCAAAATAGTGGACGGCACCCTCATAGGCGATAACCTGGGCAATTCCATTTACGCCAAGTCAAAGAACGGCGTGATCTTCTACGGCTCCGTACGCGATATGGAAGGGCTGGAGGAAATAGACGGCTTCACGGCCTGGGTAAAGGGATATGATCCCTCCTACATACAGCAGATGATGCTGACCGGCATTAATGTGCCCATCCGCATTGGCCGGGCAACCGTGTTGCCCGGCGACGTAGTGCTGGCCAAAAAGGGCGGTGTCATATTCATACCCGCCCATCTCCTGGAAGATGTGGTGCTCAATGCGGAGTTCATTGCCCTGCGCGACCAGTTCGGGCACCAGCGCCTGCGGGAAGGCAAATACACGCCGGGGCAGATAGACACGCAATGGACGGAAGCCATTAAAAAGGATTTCCTGCAATGGCTGGATACGCAGGGCGACAAGCTGCCCATGAGCCGCGAAGAGCTGGACAAATTCATGAAAAACAGAACATGGTAGCAATACCATTTACTTCTTATTTCAAACTTCTTACTATGCACACACCATCACAAAAATTCCTTTCCAGATTAGGCGTGCAGGAGCCCGCTGCAGATAATAACTCAGCTGCTGCCGGTAATGACCGCCGCTCTTTCCTGAAGAAAACGGCGCTGGGCGGTCTTACCCTGGGTGGCTTTATGTTTTCACCGCTGGGCGATACCCTGGCGCATGCCACCTCCAGGGTGAACCGCTACTCTGCACCTTCCGATCTCAAGATCACGGATATGCGGTATGCCGTGGTCATGAACTCTACCGGGCGCTGCCCCGTGATCCGGATAGATACCAACCAGGGCATCTATGGCCTGGGCGAGGTGAGAGATGGCGCCAGCTGGCGCTATGCCATGTTTCTGAAGAGCCGCATATTGAACATGAATCCCTGCAACGTGGAGATGATCTTCAAGCGCATCAAGCAGTTCGGTTTTCACGGCCGGCAGGGCGGCGGGGTATCCGGCGTGGAGATGGCCCTGTGGGACCTGGCAGGCAAGGCTTACAATGTGCCGGTATACCAGCTGCTGGGCGGCAAGTACCGCGATAAGGTAAGGCTGTACGCCGATACGCCGGAAGTGGAGGACGCCGCGCAGTTTACCGCCAGGCTGAAAGACCGCCTGGAAAATAAGGGCTATACCTTCCTGAAAATGGATTTCGGCATCGAATTGCTGAAGAACACTCCCGGGGCGCTGGTGAATAACAATTTCTGGGACGTAGGCCGGCAATGGACCAATGAGCCCATGACCTACGGCGCTACAGAACATCTTTTCACGCAGGTGCAGATAACGCCCAAGGGCCTGGACATCCTGGCAGAACGCATTGCCAGGGTGCGCGAAGCAGTAGGCTATGAGATACCGCTGGCCTCCGACCACTATGGGCATTTTGACCATAACAATGCCATCCGCCTGGGCAAAGCGGTGGAGCCTTACCGCCTGGCCTGGCTGGAAGACCTCATACCCTGGAAATTTACCGAGCAGTGGAAGCAGATCACCAGCGCTATTGATACCCCTACGCTTACCGGCGAGGATATTTACCTGAAGGAAGAATTCATTAAATTGATAGATGCGCATGCGGTTGACCTGGTACACCCCGACCTGGCCACTGCCGGCGGTATCCTGGAAACAAAACGTATCGGTGACTATGCAGAGGAAAAGGGAGTAGCCATGGCCATGCATTTTGCCGGGCTGCCCATTTCCTTTATGGCAAACGTGCACTGCGCTGCCGCTACCCAGAATTTTGTGGCGCTGGAACATCATTCGCTGGATGTGCCGTACTGGAACAACCTGGTAAAAACGGACAAGCCCCTCATTGAAAAAGGGTTTGCCATTGTGCCGGACAAGCCGGGGCTGGGCATTGAGCTGAATGAAGAGGAAATGAAGCGGCACCTGGCGCCTGAAAGCAAGGACTGGTTTGCCCCTACGCCGGAATGGGATCAGGACCGCTCCTGGGACCGGCTGTGGAGTTAAACAGGAACATGCGCTACACTTAAAGCATTATCTACGATATGAACAGATCCATCTATAAACTATCCTGGTACCTGGCCCTGGCGGCGCTGGTAGCCTATATCATTATTACGGCGCTGCAGCTCCACACCGCCGGCGGCTGGCTGCTGATGCTTTTCTTTGCTTCGCTGGCCCTGGCTTTCCGGGGGCGTGCGGCGCTGAAAGGCTTTTCCTACACGGTGATGATCTTTGCTGCCGTCAGCCTGGCCATGTACTACCCGCAGTATTTCATACAGGTAGGCGGCTTTAAGCTGTCAAAGCTGATTGTGCCACTGCTGCAGATCATTATGTTTGGCATGGGCACCGGCCTGAAGTGGGCGGATTTTGAGCAGGTGGTGAAAACCCCCAAAAGCATTGGCCTGGGCATTATTTCCCAGTATACCATCATGCCGCTGGCAGCGCTGTGCATTACCTGGCTGTTTGGTTTTCCGCCGGAGATAGCCGCCGGTATCATCCTGGTGGGCAGTTGTCCCAGCGGGCTGGCGTCCAACGTAATGTCCTACCTGGCCGGCGCCAACCTGGCGCTGTCCGTGTCTGTAACGGTAATGGTTACACTCCTGTCGCCGGTAATGACTCCCCTGTGGATGAAAGTGCTGGCCGGCCAGTTTGTGGAAGTAGCGCTCTGGCAGATGATGTGGGATATTATCCAGATCGTGATACTGCCCATCATAGCCGGGCTGGTATTTAACCATTTCCTGCACGGCCGGTTCAAATGGCTGGATGATGCCATGCCTTTGCTGTCCATGGCCGGTATCGGGCTGATTATCGTGGTGATCACTGCCAGCGGGCGGGATAGCCTGCTTACGGTTGGTCCCTTGCTGGTGCTGGCCACCTTGCTGCATAACCTGAGCGGTTATTGCCTGGGCTACTGGGGCGCCCGCCTGTTCCGGCTGCCCGAAAGGGACTGCCGCACCATTGCGCTGGAAGTAGGTATGCAGAACGGCGGACTGGCTTCCGGCCTGGCATTGAAGATGGGCAAGCTCGCCACTGTGGGGCTGGCGCCGGCGGTATTTGGTCCGTTGATGAACATTACCGGTTCGGCGCTGGCCACGTGGTGGAAAGGGAAGAAGATCACTTAGGTTCCAGTGCTGTATTAATGCGCTGTACCAGGTCGTTCAGGTGGTAGCGGCTCATATTGTCCGGCATGGCAGCAGTAGCATTGCGCAGTTCGTTCCTGAGCATGGTCAGCTGGGCGCGGGCAATGCTGCTCACGTCCGTCCGGGTAGGATCGGCCGGCGGGTTGCCGAACAGGATAATGGAATGGGTGCTGCCGGTGCTGGCTGGCGGGGAGCCGGGCGCCAGCAGTTCCGAAAGGTGCCTTACATATGCTTTTTGCAGGTTCCTGCGGAAAATGTCGATAGGGCGGTGGGCATACACTTCGCTGAAAATACCTTTTTTCAGGTCGTTCAGCATGTCTGTAGCCTGGTAGGCCTTGCTGCCTTCCATCGCGGCGGTGTTCAGCAGCTTGTTGAGGGTATTGGAGCTGAGCAGCTTTTCCAGCACCGGTTCCTGTCGGGTCATGATAACCGTGGTGGCCAGGCTGCCGGTACGGCTTAGTATGTCCTTGTCCAGCAGCCATTTGGGCGTAGAGAACAATTGCTGGTTCAGGAACCGGATGGCTGCCCGCTGGGTAGCCCTGGGCACCGGCGTGTACACTGCGCCTTCCTGTTCCACGGTTTTAGGCGTTTCATAGATGCCGCCTACATTTTTGGCTACATGCCCCATATAGCGCCCGTACTGGCCGGCTATTTCCCGGTACATTTCGCTCAGGTTCCCATATCCTTCGTTGGACTCCCGGGTCCAGGCCATCAGGTTGGGCATCAGGCGCTGCAGGTTCCGGATGCCGTAGTAGCTGGCCTTCATGGCATCGTCGCCCAGGTCTTCGTTCTGCGAGCGGGGATCGTCGGGATTGCGTTCTGTGCCGAACCAGTACCGCTTGTCTTTCAGCCGGTTGATGGTCCATTTGTTCAGCGTGGCCTTTTCTGCCTCCGGGCTGGCGGCCCCGGCTATCTGCCGGTATCCCCATTCAATGGCCCATTTGTCATAATAATTAATGCGCGGGTACAGGTCCGCGCCGGTAATGCTATCCTCCGGCTGTGCTACATAGTTAAAACGGGCATAGTCCATAATGGAAGGCGCATGGCCGTTCTTTCTCACCCAGTCCCTGTCGCGCAGCTTTTCTACCGGGTAGGCGGAGCTGGCGCCGAAATTATGCCGCAGGCCCAGGGTATGGCCTACCTCGTGGGAGGACACAAAGCGTATCAGCTCACCCATCAGGGTATCGTTAAATTCCATGGTCCTGGCCCGGGGATCGTTGGGCGCGCATTGTATGAAATACCAGTTGCGCAGCAGGCGCATCACGTTGTGATACCAGTTGATATGACTTTCCAGTATCTCGCCGGAGCGGGGATCATGCACATGGGGGCCGCTGGCATTGGCAATATCCGAAGGTTTGTACACGATAGCGGAAAAGCGGGCGTCCTCCAGCGACCAGGTGGAATCCTCTTCCGGGGTAGGCGCCATTTTGGCCAGGATAGCATTCTTGAAGCCTGCCTGCTCAAAGGCCACCTGCCAGTCGTTCACCCCTTGTATCAGGTAAGGTCGCCATTTGGCAGGAGTAGCAGGATCTATATAGAATATGATGGGTTTCCTGGGTTCCACCAGCTCTCCGCGCTGGTATTTCTCCCGGTCCTCCTCCCGGGGCTCCAGCCGCCAGCGGGTGATCATCTGTACGCGTTTCACGCCCTGGGGGTCCGCATCAAAATCTGTTACGCTGGTAGTAAAATAACCGATGCGGGGATCAAAATACCGGGGCTGCATGGGTACTTTGGGTAGTAGCACCAGTGAGCTGTTCAGCTCCAGGGTAGCGTTGCCTCCCGGTCCTGCAGGCGGCATGCCGGGCCGGCCGGGCCCGCCGCTCTTGGCATAGGTTTTTACGGTTTTGATCTCCGTATTGATGGGGTAGGAGCGGATGTCTACCACGTAGGATTTATCGGGCTGCATGCCGCCCAGGCGCAGGCCGGTTTTCATCCGTTGGTCAAAGAAGAGGATATCGTTGTCGCCGTTGATATAATCCGTCATATCAATGATGCAGCCGTCTTTCTCCTTGGCGAACGCCTTGATGTCAAATGCTGCTGCAATGGGTTGTATATTGGAGTTCATTACGGCATGGAACATGGGCTGGGTGCTGTCCCTGGATATTTCGCTGTAGGAAACGTTCTTCAGGAATATGCGGTTGTTGGGCCCTTTTTCAAAGCGGATCACATTCTCACCTATGAGGTCGCCGCTGTAGCCGTAGAACATGGCGCGCAGGCCGGCGGCCGATTTGGAGATGCGGTTTACCACCAGTATGTCGCGGCTCAGCAGGGAATCGGCTATCTCAAAGTATAGTTTGTCCTCTACTTTATAAATATTAAAAAGCCCGGAGTCGCCCCGGGTGCTGGAAGGGATCAGCTCCCCGAACTGTTTGGGATGCGCTTTGGGCGTGCCCGGGGGCGGCATCATAGGTGGTTTGGCGCTGGAATCTTTAACGGCGGCTGGTACAGGCTGCTTTTTCTTTTTCCTTTGTGCGGACACGGTACTGCAAAAGACGATGCTTATACAGAGCAGGCCCATAGTGACCGTAACAAATCTGCTTTTTACATGCATGTTCATAGAGCGGTTGATCTTCAGCTACCCATATTTTAGGTAGCTGGTTGCAAATAAATATATAAAGCAGTAACTTATCAGAAAATTCCATAAGCGCTTCAATTCCCGTAGGAATGGAAAGGGAGCTGCAAGGGGCTGGTATATTTATATTGTTTTTATTGTGTATATATAAGCGCTAAGCAGTACCTTCCTTGTACAGGGGGGGCGGGTGCAAGGCAGGAGAGGGGAAGGGGCTGGCCGGGCAGGCAACTCAAAAGCAGCTACTGTAGCGGAAGGCATTTAAAAAGTGGTGCGGATAAAATTTGTTGGAACATTTAAAAATTTCCTTAAATTGTGCGTCCAACATTGAAAAAAAATCAATAAATTTCGATTTTCAAGGACAGTAACAATAGGGGTGAGAACACCATTTAGACGTTACTCATTTGTGAATAAAGTGTATGCTCAATAAATTAGGAAAAGAGAAAGCCCCCAACAGCGGGGCTTTTGTGAAGAGGTTAAATTTTGTGAGATTTTTTGAGCAGCACTTGTTTTTTTAAGGCAACCGTATAATATTTGCGAATTGCGTAATTGTAGTTATCACATTTAATTGGCTGTGACTTATATTCAAATAAATAACAACAAACGGAAATACTAAAAAAACCATAGTTTAATTTTTAACACTAAAATTCAATCAACATGGCTGAGACTAAAACAACTGTGACTGCAGCTGCTGCCAAGACGACGTCTTCATCTTCTCATCAACCTAAAAAGTCATCCAACCTGTTAGCACTGTTGGCCGTACCCATCTGCTTAGCAATAGCGATTCTCTTTTACATATTCGTATTGGGTAATCCTGCCAACTTTCAGGGAGGCGTTGTAGGCGGGCATCCAGTTGAGGAAGGCATGGGTAAATGGTTTGGCACAGTTTACATGGGAGGCCCTGTAGTACCTGTTCTGATCTCCATCCTGTTAATTTGCCTGACTTTCGTGATCGAGCGCTTTATGTATATCTCTAAAGCAAAAGGTAAATTCAGCGGTTCTGAACTGGTAAGAAAAGTACAGTATCACCTGGCTAACAAGAATGTAGACGCTGCCCTGGCAGAATGCGACAAACAAAGAGGTTCTGTAGGTAACGTACTGAAAGCCGGCCTGAAGAAGTATAAAGAAATGATCACCAACTCCGAGCTGGATACTGATCAGAAGATCCTGACCATCAAGAACGAGATTGAGGAAACTACCGCCCTGGAGCTGCCCATGATGGAAAAGAACCTGGTATTCCTGTCCACTATCGCTTCCGTAGCTACCCTGGTAGGGCTGTTCGGTACGGTACTGGGTATGATCCGCGCGTTCTCCGCAATGGCAACCGGTGGTGCTCCTGACTCCGCTCAGCTGGCAGGTGGTATCTCCGAGGCCCTGATCAACACCGCCCTGGGTATCGGTACTTCCGCTATCGCCATCATCATGTACAACTACTTTACCACCAATATTGATAGCATCACCTATGCTATTGACGAGTCCGGCTTTACTTTAACTCAGAGCTTTGCTGCCAACCACAAATAATTCAGATTTTTTTGTGGAAAAACAGCGGTTTTGAATCTATTTAAAGTGAACCAAAAAAGGAGTAAAGATGCCTAAAGTTAAAATGGCCCGGAAAAGCACGTTGATCGACATGACAGCGATGTGTGACGTAGCGTTCCTGCTGCTCACCTTCTTCATGCTGGCAACGAAGTTTAAACCGGATGAGCCCGTAACCGTGGTCACTCCGTCCTCCATTAATACCAAACTGCTGCCCGATTCCGATGTTATATTACTGACGGTAGATAAGGACGGCAAGGTATTCTTCAGCATGGACGGCCAGCCCAAACGTAAAAAGTTGATTGAAGACCTGAACACCCAGTTCAAGCTGGGCCTGGATCAGCAACAAATGAATAACTTTATAGTAGGTGCCAGCGTAGGTACTGATCTTAAAGATCTGAAGACCTACCTCTCCATGAAACCGGAAGAGCGTAAGGCATCAGGACTGGAAAAGGGTATCCCTACGGATTCTGCCAACAATGAGCTATCAACCTGGATCAACTATGCCAGAACTGCACAGGGCGGAAACCCGAAACTGCAGTACTGCATTAAGGCGGACAATGAAACGCCTTATCCCAAGATTGACGAGATCATGCAGACCTTTAAGGACCTGAAGATCCAGAAGCTGAACCTGGTGACCAACCTGGAGGCCATACCCCCCGGTACGGCCGCTGCACTGGCCCAGGACGGCCCCGGTAGTAATGAAGCGCATTAAACTATTAGTAAATGGCAGGCATTTTCCGCGGAAAGCGCGCTGTCTATTGTAAACCAAAAAATTAAGCTACTATGGCAGAATTGGATACCAGCAGTAGTGGGGGTGGAAAAAAACACCAGGGAACGAAATCCAAAAAGCTTTCTACCCGCGTGGATATGACGCCCATGGTGGACTTAGGTTTTCTCCTGATCACCTTCTTCATGCTGACCACTACCATGTCCAAGCCCAAGACCATGGACTTGATCATGCCAAAGGATACAGAAAAGGAAGAGGAACAGAACAAAGTGAAGGAGAGCACGGCCCTTACCATACTGCTTGGAAAAAATAACCGGGTATTTTATTACGAAGGTTTGGCGCAGGATCCGAATGCATCCTCCGATCCTGAATTCTTTCAGGCTACCACCTTTGCCAACAAAGGCGGTATACGGGATGTGATCATTAAGAAAAGGGATGAAGTAGCGCAGCTGAGAAACGCAAAAGGCGAGCCCGAAGATGTAGTGGTGATCATCAAAGCAGATGATGGAGCCACTTACAAGAACTTCGTGGACATACTGGATGAAATGGCCATTAACCGTATCCAGCGTTATGCTACTGTAGACATCAGTGACCAGGATAAACAGTGGATCCAGCAAACGGTATCGGCTAACCCTGGAGCTGGTGGCGCTCAATAATTTGTGAAAAATTCAGATTTTTTGCATCCACCTATAAAAAAACAACAATGGATTCTGCAAAAATACTTCAAGCCGATTTTCTGGACATCCTGTTTGAGGGCAGGAATAAGGATTATGGGGCTTATGAACTAAGACGAAAATACGAGAAACGGGTGCGTAATGCCCTCCTGGGCACTATGGCCGTTGCTCTGCTGACCGTCGGTGGGTATGCACTTAGTAACGTCATAAAGGGGATCGAGTCCAAAAACCCGAAGAAACCCGTTATCGAGCAGATAAAAATGGAGGATATCAAGCTGCCGGAGGACCCGAAAACGCCGCCGCCGCCCCCGCCTCCACCTGCTCCGCCCCCGCCGGTAAAACCTTCTGTGAAGTTTACACCACCTGTTATTAAAAAAGACGAGGAGGTACCACCGGAAGAAGAACCGCCAAAAGTGGAAGAAATAAAGGAGAAAGCGGTAAGCACCAAAACCATGGAAGGTGATCCCAACGGTATTGACCCGGGATTGCTGGAAGATAGTAAAGGTACCGGTGTGGTGGAAGCACCGCCTCCGCCTCCGAAAGAAGAGATCTTTACCTTCGTGGAACAGCCGCCTACCTTCCCCGGTGGAGAGGAAGCGCTGGCCAAATACCTGAGCAAGAACATCCGCTATCCGCGCGTAGCGCAGGAGAACGGTATCTCCGGAACCGTGTTTGTACAGTTCGTGGTAGACTCTGAAGGTACGATCAAGGACGTAAAAACAGTAGGTGCCGCTAAAGGCGGTGGCCTGGAAGAAGAAGCAATACGTGTGGTGAAGGGGATGCCTAAATGGAAACCTGGCAAGCAGAACGGCCGTCAGGTATCCGTGCAGTTCAACCTGCCCATCCGCTTTACGCTGCAGGAGTAGTACTGTTAAAGTAATTATTTCATACATTCCTCACCGGTGGCACTGCCGGTGAGGAATTTTTATTTATACTATATTGCCGCATCTTATGGCAGGTAAACTTACAGCATACGACGAAACGATTGTGGCGCTGGCCACTGCTCCGGGAGTAGGCGCCATTGCCGTGATACGGCTCAGCGGGCCGCAGGCTATTGCTATCTGCAACGCCCTCTTCCCCTCGAAGGACCTGGCGCAGCAGGCCAGCCATACCCTTCATGTAGGGAATATTGTATCCAATGGCAGGATCATAGACGAGGTAGTGGTAAGCCTTTTTAAAGGGCCCCGTTCCTACACAGGGGAAGACGTGGTGGAGCTGTCCTGCCACGGCTCGCCCTATATACAGCAGCAGCTGATAGACGCCTGCATACAGGCCGGCGCCCGCCTGGCCCGGCCAGGGGAATATACCATGCGCGCTTTCCTCAACGGCAAGCTGGACCTGGCGCAGGCAGAGTCCGTGGCCGACCTGATCGCCAGCCACTCCGCCGCCAGTCACCAAACAGCGTTGCAGCAGATGCGCGGCGGCTTTTCCAGGGAGCTGCAGGCGCTGCGGGAGCAGCTGATCCGCTTCTCTGCCATGATAGAGCTGGAGCTGGACTTCAGCCAGGAAGATGTGGAGTTTGCGGACCGCAGCCAGCTGTATGCCCTTATCAAAGCAGCAATGGAGGTGGTACTGCACCTGGCAGATTCCTTCCGCATGGGCAACGTGATCAAGCATGGTGTGAACACCGCTATCGTTGGCAAGCCCAATGCCGGCAAATCCACCCTGCTGAACACCCTGCTGAATGAGAACCGCGCCATTGTAAGCGATATTGCCGGCACTACCCGCGATACCATTGAAGAGGTGTTGAACATACAGGGCATCCTGTTTCGCCTGATAGATACCGCGGGCATCCGCGACAGTGCAGATGCCATTGAAAGTATTGGCGTACAGAGAACGCTGGAGAAAATAAAGGAGGCCGGCGTGGTGATCTATCTCTTTGATGTGAACGAGCTGTCCCCCGCCGAGCTGCAAAAACAGGTGCAGGCCTTTGAGCAGGAGCAGGTGAACTACCTGCTCGCCGGCAACAAAACGGACCTGCGGGGAATAACGGCCGCCCGGGAAAAGTTCCGGGACATCCCGAACATCCTGTTCATCTCCGCCCGGAACCATGAACATATTAATACCCTGAAGGAGCAGCTGGTGCAAAAGGTGATGTCCGGCGATATCAATACAGAAGCTACCATTGTCACCAATGCACGCCACCATGCGGCATTGCAGGCCGTGCTGCAGTCCCTGCAGGACGTGCAGCAGGGTATGGATAACGGATTGCCCGGGGATTTACTGGCGCTGGATATACGAAGGTGCCTGCATTATCTGGGTGAAATAACGGGGGAGATTACGAATGAGGACCAGCTGGATTTTATATTTAGCAAGTTTTGTATCGGGAAGTAGCTCCTTTCTTTTGCTTTCTCTTATTTTCATGTACTTACCTAACAGAATGCTTATCAGTACTGTATTGTAGAAGATTACTCAATTTTTTCCGCGTTTTATTTTTTTGTTGATCCTTTTCCGCTTAAATTAGTTGTAAGGTACGGAGGTGCAAAATTTGATGGGGAAATTAGATGAAATAAGTCAGTTTAAGACAGTAATTGTCATTATAAGTCATTGTATGGCAAATTTGTACAGTTTTTAATCCAGTAATTTTCAAAATTTGAAAAGGTGAGTAGTAATCAGCAGATAAAGAAGATATGTCAACATTGCAATGAGATATTCATTGCTAAAAAGGCAACGACTAAATTCTGCTCTTTAATATGTGCGCAGCGTAATTACAAGCTACGTGCGAAAAAGGAGAAGATCAAAAAAGGCAATGAGGAGAACGTAAATATTTTGAAGTCTGAGAAAGTAGCAAAGCAAGCGAGCCAGTCTTCGCTTTCATCACAATTGCCCAGTGAGTTGATTGATATTAAAATGCTGGCATCTGTAACAAGTATCAGTGAACGAACCTTGTTCAGGTTGATAAAGAATAAAGATTTTCCGAAGCTGAAGATTGGCCGGAGCCTTTTGTTTCATAGGCAGACGGTTATTGATTATCTTATCAATAAATACGGTAATCTATGAGAGGTACATTACGAAAGAAGCAATTGAAAAGCGGGAAGCTGAGCCTGTACATTGATTATTACCCGCCCGTGTGGAATCCGCATAAAAAGCAATATACCAGGCGGGAGTTTCTGAATTTACATATACATGCCAACCCGGTAACTTCCCTGGAAGTCCAGGAAAACAAGCTGTATCTTGATATAGCAGAGAAGATATACCTGAAACGGATGAAAGCCTTAATGCTGGATGCTAACGGCATCTATAATAAAGATGCACTGGAAGCAGACTTTTTTATCTACGCACAGAATTTCATAAGAGGAAAGCAAAAGGAGAAGATTGATGCCAACCATTATGAAACAGCAGTAAAGTATTTAAAACGTTGGGTAGGCGATCATCTGAAATTCCGGCATATTGATGAGAGGTTCCTGGAGAAATTCAAAGAATACTTATTGACCACCTATTCGCTAAAATCCAAATCAGCGAAGCTCGACCAAAATTCCGCAGCTTCTTACTACGATAAGTTTGCTGCCATAGTTCAAAAAGCTTTCCTGGATAATTACCTGCCGGAAGATTATACGTTAAAGGTTAAGCGTATCAGCAATGTAGATACGTTCAGGCAGATCATTGACGATGATGAACTGAGGTTGTTGCTGGAAAGCCCTGTTGATGACGATACCGTTTTCCGTTCATCCATATTTGCGCTTTTAACCGGGTTCCGGTTCAGTGCTATTAGAATTTTGAAATGGAATGATTTCCATTATTCAAAAACATTGGATGCCTGGTATGTTTATATTATTGATCCCAAACCGGAACGTTCATTCAAACATTATATAAGTAAACAGGCAATGGCAATATTGGGTGAAAGAAAAGACGGTGACGGGTTAGTATTCCCTGATCTGAATTACCACCGGGTACGAAGCAAACTGAAAGAATGGTTTGCCAGTGTTGGTTTACAGGATAAAGCCAAGTTCCATAACTGGCGGCATAAATATGCCACTGATCTGATTGAGAAAGGAGAGGATATTTATATCGTAAGCAAGATGCTTAACCACAGGCATGTAAAGACAACGCAGATTTATGCGAAGGTTCCGGATACCAGCAGAGCCAAAGCTGCCGGTAAAGCTATTATTCATCACTTAAACTAAATGTATATGAGTATATCACCGTTAGAACAGCGTTTGGAGAGAATGGAGGCTGATATACAGCATATCAAAACAATGTTAGGGGAATTGCTGGATAGTACAAGGATGGCATTTCAGAATCATTCCAATGAAAGCATTATGTCGGCAAAAGAGGTAGCTGATTTTCTTAAGCTGGACATAAATGTGATCTATGCAAAGTGTACCAAAGGAGAAATACCCTTCTTTAAGATGGGAAAGCTGTATAAGTTTAAGAAGTCTGAAATTGTGGAATGGGTTAGAAAGCAGGAGAGCAGTTCGCCGTTTTCTGTGGATGATTATGTTGAACGATATTTACAGAGGAATGTATTAAAAGGATAATAAAATCCCAAAAATGACAGAGCACCAAAATGTAGAGTACAAGACATCCTGGCGGGATGAATATATGAAATGGATATGTGGCTTTGCTAACGCACAGGGTGGTAAGATTTTTATTGGTATTGACGACAAGGGAAATATAACAGGTCTTGATGATTGCAAAAAGCTGATGGATGATATTCCCAATAAAGTAGTGAATCACCTGGGATTGGTTGTTGATGTTAACCTTCACAAAAAAGATGAAAAGCAATTTATTGAAATTATTGTGCCTGTAAGCACAGTTCCTATTTCCTATCATGGTGTTTATCATTATAGGAGTGGTAGCACAAAGCAGGAATTAAAAGGAAACGCACTCAACCAATTCCTGCTTAAAAAGGTGGGCATTTCCTGGGAGCAACGGCCAATTCCGGAGGCTTCATTGAAAGATATAGATGAAGAAACGGTTAAAACCTTTGTGCAAAAGGCTTTGTCGGCTCAACGAATTTCGGAAAGTGCTGCGAATGCAGATACCTTAACAATTCTTAGAAATCTTAAGTTGATTAATGAACAAGGAGAGTTTCTATTAGCCGCTTTGTTATTGTTTGGAAGAGAGCCGGACAAATATACACAAGGTTGTTATTTTAAAATAGGACGTTTTGTTGATTCCCATAGTGATTTAAGATTTCAGGATGTTATAGAGGGCAATATTCTAACCATGGCTGACAAGGTCATGCAAAAATTAAATGATCGTTATTTGATCCGGCCTATTTCTTACAAAGGACTTCAACGTATAGAACCATTGGAATATCCTGAACGGGCATTGCGGGAAGCCATATTGAATGCAATTATCCATAAGGATTATTCACGAACCAATACATTTCTCAGTGTGTATAATGACCGCTTAATGATATGGAACCCGGGAAAGTTGCCACCATCCATAACTATTGAGCAGCTTAAAAAGAAACATGGTTCTGAACCCAGGAATAGGTTAATTGCTAATGTTTTTTTTATGGCAGGATATATTGAATCCTGGGGGCGGGGGATTGAAATTATGTTAGATGGATGTAAAGAGTATGGAATGCCTGAACCCGTTATTGTTGAAGAACAGGATGGAATTAACGTTACTTTTCTGAAGGATATTTTCACCGAAGAATATTTGATGAAAGCAGGATTGACAGACCGGCAAATTAAAGCAGTGCTATTTATCAAAGACAATGGGGCCATTACAAATACACTTTATCAAAAGCTAAATAATCTCGGCAAATCCGTTTCTACTACAGATTTGCAAGATTTGGTCGAAAAAGGAATAATTGTGCGTGTAGGAAAAAGTGGCAGGGGAACCAGTTATGTTTTGAAGAAGTAATTGGCCGATAATTGGCCGATAATTGGCCGAATTGGCCGGCAATGGGCCGATAATTGACCGAAACGTCCGAAACATCCATTTGGAGAGGTTACCCTTACTATGCAAATCCCACTATCCCGTTTTGTTTACCGGCCATTTAATGGTGCAGATGTCGGGAAAACGTCGGTAACCAAACTATCAGAAAAAATTGAAAAAGTTGCCGGTAATTTGCATATGACTACTCTCCCTGTTTGATAGGTATTTGATAGATGAAGGACGTTTTTAATTTAAGTGATTGAAAATCAATCACATTTTATTTGATGGTTATTTGATCAACCACCAGCCAGTTTGGATAATTGCTCTAATTTTCGTATATTATTTTTTCAAAGAGTAAAAGGTAAATCTGTGATGTATGGTAACGTTAGAGCAAGTGAAAGAAGTACCTTTTAGTGTACGTGCAAAGGAAACCCATTCATATCTAAGATTGGTTCCTTATAACGACCAGGCAAAGACCTGGTTTAATATACTGGTTGATTTTGAAAGCAGAACCAATTACGCCCTCCACCACCACTACTGCATTTCTTTTGTTAAATGCCCCTTCTTCCTGAATTTTGATAGCCTGGTTGCACATTTCGATTGGTGTTGCCGGTATCTGTATTTCAACTTTGAACATTCGGTATTGAGGGTAGAAATATTTGCGAGACTGGAACGACTTAACCTGGATAAAAATAAGCTGGATTACCTTATACAATTGCTTGATCAATTCCCCGGAGCTTACCAATACAGCATGCACGATGCTGACTACATTCAGCAGTGGGCTTTGTTAAAGAGGTCTAAGTTTCAAACCTGTGCTGACTTCAGGCAAATGGTAGAGCGGGACAAGCAGCAACGTTCTTTGCTGGCTGATCATTTGAAATCACTTTTAAATAAAGTAACCCTTCCTGTTGAGCAGTACCTGCCTGTACCGGCACAACCTGTTATCTTATCCCAGCCAGCAGAAAAAAGTAAAACAACTATTGCATTTGTAAAACGCGAACGGGAAGCAAGCCTGTACAATTTTTTAAAGCTCAATGATAACTTTACCCCTGCCACCTGCCGGCAAGTTATTGCCATTCTTTATGATATACTGGAACCCTGCTTCCGCCAGCCATATAGCAGGGAGACCTTTTCTGATATGTTTTATAATGAGAATAGCCCTGAGTTGGAGCTTAATAAAACATCAACCTGGGACAACCAATGCTTTATGTTATTGTTCCAGGAATTAAAGAATACAAAGGTATTGACTGTATCCTGGCAGGTAGTAGAGCGGAAAGTAAAGGTATTTAAAAGTACCGGAAGTCTATTTTCCGGTTTTTCGGAGCTTAGTGCCGGAAAAATAAGCGCAAGAAAACGCAATCAGGTAAGAAAAAAGTTAGAGCCATTATTTCCCCTTATTAATAAGGACTTACAGGCAAGTAATAGAAAATAGCCACAACTCCCTCAGGAAATAAAGTCCGGTTTTTCTCCTGTTTTCCACTATTTACTAAAAACCGGAATTTCCGGAAATGATATTTGCTGTGAATGAAATTATTAACAGATGTCACAGCAAGTACAGTTTATTGGGTTCACGTATGAGCAGGCAAAGCTTTTCATCCGGGATATTGTTAAAGCATGTCTTGAAGAAAACATCCCTCCCATCAAAAGTACATCGGAAACACCTCTTACTATCCGGCAGACCTGTAAGATCATAGGTGTTTCCGCTCCCACCCTCCGCAAGTTCGTTGGCATGTCACTTATCCGGCGCCATGATTTAGGCCCACGGAAAAAGGTTTTCTATTTGTCCGAACTGGAAGAAGATATAAAGCGGATTCGCTCTATGAATCCTGTGAGTGATGATTGGTTACACACTAAATCCTGAGTAATGAGCAGAAAAAGTATTTCCTGTGAAGAGGCTAAGCGCATTGATTTGGTGGACTACCTGGCTTCATTGGGATGCCAGCCGCAAAAAGTCCGTAATCAGGATTACTGGTATTTATCACCCCTGCGAACAGAAAAAACACCTTCCTTTAAGGTGAACCGTAAATGGAATGTGTGGTACGATCACGGCACAGGTCAGGGAGGAACCCTTATTGACTTTGGTATTTTGTTCCACCGCTGTACTATTCCTGAACTGTTGGAGAAATTGCAGGCTTCTTTCTCTTTTCACCCGCCATTGGTTCCCTTCGCCGGCCAGCAAGAGGGTGCGGATGAAAAGAAAACCAGGTTTCTCTCCGAACACCTTATCGGTTCCCCGGCGCTCCTTCAATACCTGGAGCAACGATGCATACCCGATTATATAGCCGATGTTTGGTGCAGGGAGGTACGGTATGATCTGAACGGGAAACGGTTTTATGCACTGGGATTTAAAAATGACGCTGGTGGATATGAATTACGTAACCCCGGTTTTAAAGGCAGTATTTCCCCGAAAGCTGTTACATTCATTGACCGTGGTGCGGACAAGGTAAACGTCTTTGAAGGATTTTTTGATTTCCTGTCCTTTCAAACTATCCATAACAGTCAATCACCACCCACCAATTTTCTTATCCTCAATTCGCTGGCTTTCTTTGAAAAGAGCCGGCCCCTCATGGAAAAACACGGGAATATTAACCTGTACCTGGACCGGGATATTGCCGGCATGCAGTGTACCGGACAGGCTATAAAGATCAGTGACCAATACAAGGATTGCAGCATTCAGTACCGGGATTTCAAAGACCTGAACCAGTGGCTTGTTCAGAACTTTCTCCGGTTACAACAGGAAACCAGGGCACTCAACCGGGCAAAAGAAATAATGCAAACTATGCAGAATAAGCAGGTTGCCCGGGAGAGGAAAAGAGGCCAGGGCATTTAAAAAATTATTTCTTCATTTAAAAACGATTATAATTATGACTGAATTTAAAAGAAGAACCCTGATATTAAACAGTGGTAAGCAAATAAAATTGTTTGGCAACAGCATTGCCATTGGTAAAAGTTTACAGATCGGTGAAGGAGCAGCACCCAATATTTTTTCCTGTATGGAACAGCAAACGAAAACTAAAACCGCTCCTGATGTAAGCAAAACCATACAGGAAAATAAACCCGCCAGTGAGCCGCCGCAAAAGAAAACGTTTGTCAACATGGTTAATCCTTACCATTTAACTGCGGCTGATATTTTTGAAATAGCAGACTATAAATATCCGCCTGTGGCTGGATTTAAAAGACAATATCCGCAGGTACGGGGTAAACAATCCAAAGGTTTTTAACAGGGATGCCTTGCTTTAACAGCAGCAAATTTTTGTAAGACGAATGGATTCACTGCCAAAATTTCCACTACTTGTTTTCCTGCTTTTATCACTAACTAATGGGGTTAAAAGGAAGAAAAGAGGGTAGGAACTACTATCCGCATACGTATCATCCTGGCCAATTGAAAATGTAATAACATAAACAGATTTTAGACCGATTTAAAACGAGCATTGACACAAATGGAACTATTGCCCTGCCCGCAGGCTAAACCGCCTAATAACAGGCTTAACAGGGGTATATATCGCAAAACAGGTTGCCCGGAGGATGAGTAGTTTTTTTATCGTTCAGGGAGCAAGGGGTGTTTTGGTGTGCACCAAAACGTTAGCCCTTCATCCGCCAGCCGGCGGATTTGGGCTCATTTTTTCATCGCGCCAACCGGCGGATTCAAAAATAAGGAGGGAATGACTATGGAAGAGAAGAATAAACCCATAAAAAACAAGGGCGGCCGACCTAAAAAAGATGTTGTAAAAGAACAGCGGATAACGCTTAAATGTAGCAGTTATGAAAAGTTGGTCGTTAAAGCAAAAGCCAAAAAAGAGAAGCTTAGCGTATCGGAATACCTGCTGCAACTGGGGCTAACCAGAAAAATTGTCAGTAAGGTAAAAACACTGCCTAATGAAGTATTGGCCTTTATCGCTGAACTGAATCACATAGGGGTTAACCTGAACCAGCTTGCCAGAAAGCACAACAGCGTAATAGAGGTATTGACGCCACTTGACCGGGCAAAGCTGCTGGAGCTGTACAAAGAATTGAAGGAACTGGTAACCTTAATCAGAAATTATTTGCAATGATTGGCAAGGCAATAACAGGGAAATCATTTTCAGGTTGTATTAGCTATAACCTGGAAGATAAGAAGGAACTAACCGATGAACAGAAGGAATGGTTATCCCTGCAGGATGGGGTACAACATAAAGACCGCGCAGAAGTATTGCTCTACAACAAATGTGGTGGTGATAAATATGAACTGGCTGCACAGTTCAGGGAAGTAGCCCAATTAAATAAGCGGGTAGAAAAACCGGTATTTCATTTTCCCATCCGGCTGGCGCCGGGAGATACGCTTAACAAAGATCAACTCATAGAAATAGGCGAAGCATGTGTAAAGGAATTTGGGGTAGCGAATAATCAATACGTGATTATTTTACACAAGGATACCAGGGACCCCCACATCCATGTAGTAGCTAACCGGGTAGGTTTTGATGGAAAGATAGCCAGTGACAGCTACAGTCAACGCCGCATGATGGCCCTTTGCCGCAGGCTGGAAAAGCAATATCAGTTAAGGGAAGTATTGGGGCCCCGTGCTTCTTTGCCCAAAGAGCTACGGTTAATTCCCCAACATAATTCCCGGAAAGAACAGTTGAAAAATGACATTCGCCGAACGCTGAAGCAGGTGAACAACTACCAGCAATTTGAAGAACTGATGCAAATGTTAGGTTATGAGATATTGAAAGGCAGGGGTATTGCCTTTATTGATGATAAAAAGGTAAGAGTAAAAGGCAGCGGAGTAGGGTTTTCACTGTCAAAAATTGAAAAGATCCTGCACCTCAAAAAAGAGTTGGTTGTTAAACAGGCGAAACAGGATGTTTTTGAAACAGCTATTCGGCAACAAACTGCAAAATACCAGGCTTATACCCCCACACAAAAACTGCGGCGACAAATATGGGAGGCTGCCCGGCGGGAAAAATCACCGCTCCCCCTTTTACAACAAGAAATAAATATCATATCACAGCAACTTAACCATTTACTGTACGATTTAATGAAACCAGAATATACAGACCAATCTGTGAACCCGGAGCTTATAAAAGAAGCCAAACGAAAAAAGAAAAAGAAGCGGCCAAAATAGTAAACTAATTTTTTCAATTATTAAATACGGTGACGTATGAATATACAGAATATCGAGAAGGACAGCCTGGAACTGGTGCTGAATGAATTTACAGAACAGCAGAAAGACCTGGCAAAACAGGTCGGTGAACTGAAAAAGTCCGTTGCTTTGCTGGAAGAAAAGACAGGCGGCTTTGAAAAGAAACTGGAAAATATCAAAGTCACTTCACCACCGGTAGATATTATACCGGTACAGACCGTTGTATCCCAGGGAATGAATGAAATAAAAAAGATCATTGGAGAGCAACCCAAAAATATCATACAAAGTAAACGGTTCCTGCTTTTTCCCGAACACAATGCAGGGGAATATTATTCCACAGTGCTACGCTGGATATTGTATGTAATCATTGCCACCTACAGTTTTTTTCTGTTGATGCATATAGTAGATAACTGGATGATTTAACTGAAAAATCCTGCATGGCACTAAAAGACCACTGCCTATAATACAATCTATTGTTCCAAAATTTCATCGTCTTTCAGCCCGGTTAGCTCTTTTATTTTCAGGATCGCTGCAAGGGTAGTGAGCCGGCCATTGGGTTTGTTGGCAAGTATATAACGGATAATAGTTTGTTCGGTACAATGTAACACCCCGGACAATTCCCGCCGGACGTTGGGAGTATTAATGAGCGTAATTGCCTTTGGGGTAAGTTTCATAAGTGGGAATTTTTTAGCTATATGTGGTAACATAGAGAATAGGTAATCTTATTGCTGCCTATTTTTCTTCTTTTTAGTCTTTTTTCTGTGGTGCTTTAAACACAATAGAAAAGAGGCTTCAGCAAGCGATTCGATATTTTCATACAGGAATATAAGGTTACTACGTTGTATGCCGTTTTGATAATTTCCACTATCACTGGAGAGTGCTGCTACCAGCCAATCCCATAGGTCTTCGTGTAATTCCTGCAGATGATAGCATTCAAAAAAATACCGTAAAACAGCTACCGGTTCCCGCTGCTGTTGACCGGTGAGCCGTCTCAGTTGGTTGGAATGCTGGACGTGTTTGTTTATGGCCTGCATATGAATTATTTTTTGCGATGGCTCAGTATTATACAGGAAAATTTATGTTACCAGGATTGGCCCGGCAGTAACAAGTGTTTTTATCGTTACTGAAACATTTGTTTAAAAACAGTGATACGTTTTTCCAAAACCTGTTGGGCAGTAGATTGAAATATATCTACCCGTTCCAGCAACAGGTTCAAATCACCGGGGCTTATTTCATAGTCATTCCTGTACCGGGTATGAGAATAGGCCAGGTTTAACAGCGTCAGTAAATCCCTTTCTTTATCTGTATCCTGTGGAAACAGTTTATTGAGTACAGTAGTAATACGCAGACTATACCGCAGCATCCGGAATAAATTATGACCATAGGGATTATGACCGGATAAAGAAATCAATATCGCTCGCAGGGTATGTTCTGTAGCCTGGTGCAGTGAGTGAACTGCCAGGTTGTAGTCCTTATTCAGTGTATAGTACCTTGCCCCGCCGAGATAGGCTTGCGCCTTTTTAAATTCGTTTCCAAAATTGATACGGGCTTTTTCAATAATACCGGCCACGTCCATTTTTTCAGGTAATGATAAAGGAACTGATTCTGTATCATAAACCAGGTTCCCCGATTGGCAGATCAGGGAGTAAAAGATATGCCCTTCCTGTAAGAGTTTGCTTACTTCAGCGGTTTTATTGAAGGCTACAATTACCGACCCCATGCTGGCACAGGCTGATTCAATCAGGTTTTGGCATTCTTCATAAGGTTGCGATTGTGCCGGCAGTAGGGCCAGGTAATCATACTGCATCTTTTGTGGACTGCTGATGTCGGGAGTAATATTTATGGTAAATACTTTTTCCGGTTCGGCAGCCTTAACAATGACATCAATAACCTTTTGTACAGGCATTTTTTTAGCATCAGTAAGTATATGCTGAATATCGGTTCTGTTTTCTTTACTGTGTTTTTTACGTTGTTTATACTGCTCATTGAGGATATGAGCAGCCTCAATCAGCTTCTCTATTAGTTCGTAATAGTGTACCAGGGTAAACCGCTCCCTTCTGTCCAGTTCTCTGTTGAACCCACCGGTTACAGTTGATTTAAACAATTCCCAGTGAAGTTCCCGGATATAAGGCAGATGGTCAAACTGAAACAGTTCATTAATGACCAGGTAGGGGTTGGCGATTTCCTGTGTGGTGAGCTTATGAGGGTGGAATTCAGTGTCGGGATAATCTCTGCGTATCATGGATAAGTTGTTGGTAGTCTTACAGAATTTCCAGCTAATATTGAAGCAAAGAAGATTAACTGCTTGTAAGGACTAACCAACTGGCATAAATAAAGGAGACGTGGGTTAGTCCTTACCACTCCTGAAGGGCTACCACGCCCCGACGGCGAATAAGAACGCCCACGCCTTTACCTTTAAATATACTAAAGGAAAACGTGAGCGATTTACCTTATTTCCCGCCGTCTTTGAAATGTGGTAGTTTTCAGGAGCGAGAGTAAAGCAAATGCGCTTTAATCATTTATTGCTATCAGCATTTAAGTACTATTGAGAGGAATCATAATAGTTGAATTTTAATAATCCGAAGGTAATAAAATTAACTTAAAGTCACAAATTAAACTTTAAGTTACTCTTGTTTTCCCCGGTTTACGATAATTGCTCCTTTTTTTGTTAGTTGCTGTTTATCACCTAACGGAATAATCGATGGCACGTCCGAAAAAGAGGTTCAATAGAATCAAGATAGTATTATTAGAAAAGGAGAAAACCAATACTTGGTTGGCAGAACAGTTAGGTGTAAGTAAAACGGCTGTTTCAAAATGGTGTACAAACAGGAATCAACCGACGGTAGAAACACTATTTAGGATTGCAGATATATTGGATGTGGATGTATGTGAGTTGCTGGTTGCAAGGACAAGAAAATAAGAAAACGACTAGCTATAGATGAAAAATACAACATTGCCAATGGCATATTAAATAAAGCAGAAAAAGAAAGTCTAAAAAGAGAAGAAAAAATGATAGGAGAATCCCTAAGCATACAACAAGATAACCTGGAAAAACTAAAGCAAATTTTCCCTCAAGTTTTTTCAGAAGGTGGATTAGACTGGGAAAAGCTTAAAGCAACTTTTAGTGATGATATAATTTTTTCTAATGAACGCTACGTGTTAAACTGGGCAGGTAAGTCGGATGCCTTCAAAGTGTTGCAAATACCAACTACAGCTACATTAAGACCTAGTCCAGAAGAATCTATAAATTTTGATACTACTCAAAATATTTTCATCGAAGGTGAAAATCTAGAGGTTTTGAAAGTTTTGCAGAAAGCCTATTATGGTAAAATAAAGTGCATAATTATAGACCCACCTTATAATACTGGAAGTGACAGTTTTATTTACCCCGACAGTTTTAAAGAAAGCAAAGCCGACTATGAAAAGCGAATTGGTGACAAAGATGAAGAGGGGTACTTGATGAAAGAAGGGTTGTTTAGGAAAAATAGTAAGGATAGCGGACATTTTCATAGCAACTGGCTAAGTATGATGTATCCCCGTCTTTTCCTCGCAAAAAATCTATTAAGGGATGATGGAGTTATATTCGTCCATATAGATGATAATGAAGTACATAATCTTCGGTTAATGATGAACGAGATTTTCGGTGAAGAGAATTTTGTTGCAAGTATTATTTGGCAAAAACGTACTGCTCCTGATGCAAGAACATTAATCAGTGAGGCCCATGATTATATTTTGGTATTTTCCAAAAGATTATCTGAAGGGAAAAACACACTTAACGCATTTCCACTTGATGAAAGTAGAAGAGAGAATTATTCAAACCCGGATAGTGATCCAAGAGGAGATTGGGCTTCAGTTGATTTGACAGGACAAACGGGTAGAGCGCCTAAGAGTCAATTTTATACCATAGTTTCGCCATCTGGTAAAGAATTTCCACCTCCAAAAGGAAGATGTTGGGCATTAGCAGAAACAACCTTCTACGAGTTATTAAAAGATAATAGGATATGGTTTGGGAAAGATGGCAATTCTAGGCCACGTCTAAAAAAATTTTTAGCAGAATCAGAAGGGCAAAGACCTTGGACTTGGTGGGATAATAAAACATATGGTCATAACCAAGAAGGGAATAAAGAGGTAATGGCTTTATTTGAAGGTAACCTTGTATTTGACAATCCCAAGCCAGTACGATTGATAAAGAAAATTTTACAATTAGCTACATCAAATAATTCAAATGATATAGTTTTAGACTTCTTTGGCGGCTCAGGTACGACAGCAGAAGCTGTCATTCAGCTTAATAGAGAAGACTCAGGTAATAGGAGGTTCATTATAGTCCAACTCCCTGAATTGACTGAAATTGGAGGGAATGATTTTCAAGCTGCATCCGTAGCGTCGAAACTAGGTTACAAAACCATTTCAGATGTTTTAAGAGAGCGAATTCGAAGAGTAATAAAGAAAGTGGAAAAAGAAAAGACCGAGAAACCAGATATGTTCGATGACGGGGAACTTGATTTAGGTCTTAAAGTCTTCAAGCTTTCTTCCTCCAATTTCAAGATTTGGCGCGGAAATGAAATTACAGAAGAAAATCTGGTGCAACAGTTAGATGTTTTTGCCGATCCTGCAAACGAAGGAAGCCAAGAGCAAGACATACTGCATGAATTGATGTTGAAGGCAGGTTATCTGCTTACAGATAAGGTCGAAGCCAAAGATGAATTCTATTCTATACGGGATGGCGAGTTAATCATTGTCTTAACTCAAATGAACGAGACTGTCATAAATCAGATTATTGCAGCCCGACCAAAAAAAGTTATAACCCTTGATAAACTTTTCATCAGCAATGATCAATTGAAGACAAATACTGTATTGCAGATGAGAGATGCAGGTATAGACTTCAAAACTATTTAATTCCTCTTGCCATATGAAACTTCAAAAACTTATTATCAAAAATTTCAGAGGCTTAAAAGGTAGCCAAAATGTTATTGATTTTTCAAAATCTAGCATCATTTTTCTCATAGGGCAAAATAATGTTGGGAAGTCCTCCTTTCTAAGAGGGTATGAATTTTTTGTAAATGCTAAGCAAACTGCTGTATTATCCGATTTCTATAACTATGATGAAAGTATACCAATTGAAATTGAAGGTGTCTTTCTAAAGGAACAGGCTGACGATGAAGATGAGGAACTTAAAGGGAAAGGGAAACAGGCAGAACCGGATTGGGTTAATAAGTGGGTTGATGAAAACAATTTGGTGAAAATAAGGAAAATTTGGAAAACAAAAGATGAAATAGGCGAAAAATATACATATTCTCCGGTAAAACAAGAATGGGTTAAGGATGGTTTTGGAGGGTTACCTTCTTTATTTCAGAAATACTCTCCAACTCCAATTTGCATTGGCGCAATGGAAACGGAGGCAACTCTCGAGGAAAAGGTAAATAAACTTATTCAAGACGAGATACTAAAAAAATTAAAGGATGATTACCCTAATGACTTTAATGCACTTGTAGCTGGCGTAAAAGAATTGCAAAAAAAAATAGTTGGTTCTGATATTGTAGCGGCATATAATAGCGACATTAATGAGCACTTCAAAAAGGTATTTGCAGATTTAACGCTTAAAATTGATCCTAAAAATGATGAGCATATAAAATTAGAGGACGCTTTTAAGAAGAATCATTCGGTGAATGTAAAAAAAGACGGTATCGATAGGGATGAAGTATTTACACAACACGGACATGGAGTAATCAGACAAGCATTATTCAATTTTATCTCCTTTCTTAAAAGGGCTAAAGAAGGTAATAGAAAGGAATATTTAATTCTTTTCGAAGAACCTGAATTATTTCTACACCCTGAAATAGCTTTCCGCTTAAGGAAGAGTTTATATGATTTAGCGGAAAATAGCCCCTTTCAAATTTTATGTGCAACACATTCTCCTTTGATGATTGATATTTCAAAACCTCACTCATCGTTAGTCAGGGTAGTAAAAAATGAGGATGAAAGCACGGAAACTTATCAAGTAGGAGATGATGTCTTTAGAGGAGACAATGAAAAGAAACAACGTATTCAAATGATTAACCGGTTCAATCCTCATGTATGTGAGTCATTTTATGCTAAAAAAGTAATTATAGTTGAAGGTGACACGGAAGCTATAGTCTTTAGAGATTTAATCGGTAGATTTTATAATCATTTTGAAATATATGTTTTGAATGCGGGTACGAAAAATAATATTCCTTTCTTTCAGGAAATATTCACCGCATTTCATATTGAACATTGCGTAATTCATGATAGCGATACGAGGTTGAATGAAAATGGAAACGTTAATAGTGCTTGGAATATAAATGCATCTATATGGGAGAAAATTGAAATTGCGAATTCTAAAAGAAATGGATTAGCAAGAAGATATGTTCATACCACAAACTTTGAGACAGCACATGGTGTACCATTAACAGGTAAAGAAAAACCACTTAAGGCCTATGAATATGTCATTGCTTTAACAGAGGATTCGAATGCGCCATGTTTAAATTATTTAAAAGACTTACTAGGTGCAAAAGCAATTCTTCATGATAATGCTTTTATTGAAGCTTTGCCACAATAATTACTATTCTTCATGAGATTATACTTTGACAGCAATCAGGATTACCAGTTGGAAGCGATAAAGTCTATCGCTGATATATTTGAGGGGCAGCCTTTAAGCAGTGGGGATTTTGAGTTTTCTATCACTCCGACCGGGACTTTACTATCCGAAAACGGTTTTGGGAACAAACTCACGCTAAGTAAAGAACAGATTTTTGAAAATGTAAGAGCTATTCAGCAGCGCAATGAGATAAAAGATACTAGAGAAGAACTGCAGGGAATGAATTTTTCTGTGGAAATGGAGACAGGTACTGGAAAGACGTACGTGTATTTGAGAACAATTTATGAACTACATAGGCTGTATGGATTTAAAAAATTTTTGATTGTTGTTCCATCCATCGCTATCCGTGAAGGGGTACTCAAAAGCCTGCAAATTACACATGAACATTTTCAATCCTTATATGATAAAGTGCCTGTTAGTTTCGATTCTTATGATAGTAAGAGGGTTTCCAATCTAAGAGGATTTGCTTCCAGTAATGCTATCCAGATTTTAGTTATCAATATTGATGCATTTGCCAAAGATGAAAATATCATTAATAAGCCAAATGATAAGTTAACAGGTAGAAGACCCATCGAGTTTATTCGATGCTGTCAACCCATTGTTATTATGGATGAGCCACAGAACATGGATACAGACAATCGTAAAAGGGCTATTCAGAATCTGAATCCGCTTTGTACGTTGCGTTATTCAGCTACACACACAAATCTGTATAATCTCATGTATTCACTCGATCCTGTAAAGGCGTACGACCGAGGGTTGGTGAAATGCATAGAGGTTGATTCTGTAGTCAGTGAAAATGACTTTAATTCTGCTTTTATTCAATTGGAAGCAATAACCCGTACAGGGAATAATATCAAAGCCAAAGTAAAGATTGATGTAAATACCGTACAGGGGGTTAAGAGAAAATCCGTTCAGGTAAGCAGGACCAATCTTGATCTGTTTCTGTTATCGGGCGAAAATCCCAGATATGATGGTTTGAAAGTATATGAGATTGATTTTAGGAATGAGCAAATTGAATTAACTAATGGAGTTGTTCTTAAAGTAGGTGAATCTCAAGGAGGCATGAATGATGAAGTGATGAAATTTATGATTAGGAGAACTGTGGAAGAACATCTAAAAAAAGAAAAAGTATATAGAGAGAAAGGAATTAAAGTGCTCTCCCTGTTTTTTATTGATAAGGTAAAGAACTATCGAGAGTATGACGTAAATGGAAATCAATTAAAAGGGAAATTTGCTCAATGGTTTGAAGAAATATATAGGCATGAAATAGCAAAACCTGCCTTTAAAGGATTACTTCCTTATACAGAAGAAGAAGTGCATAATGGATACTTTTCACAAGATAGTAAGGGGAGAGTAAAAGATACCGGAGGCGAAACTCAATTGGATGACGATACCTATAAACTGATTATGCAGGATAAAGAAAGGCTACTGGATACTGCAACTCCTCTTCGCTTTATATTCAGCCATTCTGCACTTCGGGAGGGTTGGGATAACCCAAATGTATTCCAGATATGCACTTTAAATGAAACAAAGTCTGAAATCAAAAAACGGCAGGAAATAGGACGTGGATTACGGTTGGCAGTGAATCAATCAGGCCAAAGAATTTTCGATCGCAATATTAACCGGCTAACTATCATTGCTAATGAACGTTATGAAGATTTTGCAAGTGCATTACAACAGGAAATAGAACAGGATTGCGGTGTGGACTTTTCAGGTAGAATAAAAGATAAAGGTAAAAGGGAGAAAGTTAATTTCCGTAAGGGCTTCGAGGCAGATCCTAAGTTTCTGGAGATTTGGAACAGAATAAAATTCAGAACAAAATATAGTGTAAGTTATGATACAACAAAATTGATTGAGATTGCATCTGAAGCAGTGTGGAGGATGCCAGAGACAAAAAGGTCCGGTGTTAGATCAGTTACCTATGGAGTAACAATGACAGAAGAAGGTATTGGAGGGTTTTTAGTAAGAGATGGAGGAGCAGAATATGGCAATAACATTGTAGAGGTACCAGATATACTAACATATATTCAAAGTAAAACTGAATTAACGCGAGGGACTATTTTAGAAATATTAAAAAAGTCAGGTAGAATTAACGAATTATTACTGAACCCACAATTGTTTATGGATAATTCCGTGAGTGCGATTAAATCAGTATTGTATGAATTGATGATTGATGGTATTAAGTATGATAAGATCGGCAATAAGGTTTACGAGATGAAGTTGTTTGAAGATAATGAACTTGAAATCTATCTTGACCAGTTTACTCATAGAGTAACCGCACTGGATAAAACTATTTATGAAAACTACATACCCCTTGATTCAAAAGTAGAGAGCGATTTTGCCGAAGACTGCGAAAGCAGTGAAAATATCGAGTTTTATTTCAAACTTCCTTTTTGGTTTAAAATAGATACTCCCATTGGTAGCTATAATCCAGATTGGGCAATTGTGTTTAAAGGAGAAAAGAAAATCTATTTTGTTGCTGAAACTAAAAGCGAAGGGCAGGAATTAAAAGGAAGTGAGAAAATGAAAATTAAATGCGGAACGGAGCATTTTAAGAAATTTGATGAAGTGATATATAAAAGAGTTTCTAAAGTAAGTGAGTTAAGTAATTAATTTGATTGATAGAAGGAATCAAGAAAATAAGTATTTAACAATGGACAAATCTAAGTTTATAGATAACAAAATAATTACACTAAGTGAGTCGAACAGGGATGAAAATTGGCTTCATAAATGGATAATTGAAAAACCTGATAGATTAGGTTTAGGGCCTTTTGAAGTTGTCGCACAAGAGATTCATCATTATAAAAATAAAGGGGGTAGGCTAGATATTTTAGGCTTTGCCAAAAGTACAGATACTTATTATGAGATTGAAGTAATGCTTGGCGAATGTAATTCAGATCATGGTTTTCGATGCCTAGACTATTGGGCACGGGAGCGCATAAATAAACCTAACCAAAAGCATTATGCAGTTTTAATTGCAGAAAACCTGCAAGGAAGATACAAGACATTAATTGAAACCCTTCCGCAATTCCTACCATTTATCGCTATAGAGATCAGAACATTAAAGTTGGAAGGAATCGGGGTAGAAGATTATATTACTTGTTATGCTGAGATAATAGCTCAACCAGACGAACTAACGGAGGTGGGAGGTATAGTCAATGTTGTGGAAGGAAAGGCCATTTTGCCACGAGATGAAGAATGGTGGCGCGAAAACAAAGGAAATAATTTCGTTGAGACAGTACAGGAAATGGCTGAATATTGTGAAAAGAATATTGGGCCTTCAAGGATAGATTATACTGCCAATAGTTACATTTCTTTAAAGAAGGGAAGAAGAGCCTGGCTTCCGATGTGGCCGAGGTTAGATGGCTTTTACGTTTATTTACCGGATGATGGCACAGGCACAGTTGATGAACCTTCTGAACGTTTTCGTAATATTCAACAAACGCTTGGGAATATTGGTATAGAAGTATCATGGACTTATAAGTATAATGCTGGATCTAACCCAATCGGTTTTGCTTTACCCAAGGTCAAAATGAAGAATGCAACTATTCTGGAGATATTAAAAGAAAGTTATTTATTAGCTTAGTCCATTCTGTCCAGGCAGAGAATTGAAAGGAGAAATAAATCAATCGCTCTTTCCTTTCAGAAAGATCACCAAATTCACCTTTATTGTATCCTTTCAATGGTAAAAACTTGAAAATCAATAATTTTTAGTTTCTGTATTGGCAAATGATTTGTAAATCAATGATTTTAAACTACTTATGAAGAGCTTGTTTAAAAATTTAAGAGCAGGAAATTAGAAAAAAACGAATCGATCAATTAGTTTGGATTTACGAGAAACAAACTATGAGAACGAAGTTCACTTTATTGGCCGATTCTCAATGGCAAAGTAGAGAAAAAATATTAACAGACAAAAGAAAGCGTAAATAAACGCTGATTTACATTTACAGGAACACCCTAGAAAAATATCCACTGTTGCTCTGCATATGTGAATGATCCGCCGGGGATGCCAATGGTGTTGCTATGCTGTTCTATGTGTAAGCAACAAAAGGTTATTGGGATGGAATTAACGTCTAAACTCCCTTTTATCAACTCTACAAAAATTTGCATACACCTTTTGGTAATGTAAACCAAAATATTCTATGGCGGCAAATACATCAGATAAATGTACATGCCTCATAAAGGGCTCGGGATAAATGATGTCATATCCGGGATCTTTAAGCCTTAGCTGGTTTGCAAAAAGTATTTCTTCTCCAGTTGTAATATTGTAGTCTACAACGTTTTCACCTGCACTTAATTCCTCTTTTGGAGGTCGGGGAAATACAACATTTTCAGGAGATAGCAGCAAGAAGACCATCCCTCCATATACTGGTTCGCCATGAGCAGAGTTAAAGAAAAGATTCCTAACATTGTAAGGAATGCTTATTGTGGGACTACCTCTTCTTAAGAAATCTTTTCTGCTTGAATACCCGCCATGCGATATAATAATGGCCTCTCTTTTATAATTGATTTCAGATTGTACGATGGTAATTTTCCTATGTTTTAGTACTCTCATGCGGTGATAAAGGTTTGTCTAATGATTGAAATTGGATTTACGAGAAACAAACAATGAGAACGAAGTTCACATTATTGACCGATTTGCAGTGGCAAAGTATAGAAAAAATATTAACAGACAAAAGAAAGCGTAAATATAGCCTTCGTAGCGTATTAAATGGTATCTTATGGATCTGTAGAACGGGATGTTAATGGCGTAATCTGAGCAATGAATTCCCTTACTGGCAGATAGTTTACTACTATTTTAGCAAATGGAAGAGGGTTGGATTGATTGAAAAAGTGATGCAGAAACTGGTAAGAAAAGAACGGGTGAATCAGGGGCGGACTTATGTTCCTTCCGTAGCAGCCATAGACAGCCAGAGTATTAAGAAAAGTGCGTTTGTGAGTAAAGAAACTGGTATAGATGGAGGCAAGCATATAAATGGGCGAAAGAGGCACCTGGCAGTTGACAGTTTAGGGCTGCCAATTGCCATATGTGTAAGTGCTGCAGATGTCCATGATTGAGACTATAAAATATATTGTGTAAACGAATAAGCAACTGCTTAGAGCTGGCATCTGTTTTCAAAGATCGTCAAAAACTGATGGAGTATGAATCCCCAATTTTGGAGGGGCATGCTCCATTTTT
>Ga0164243_10001389_pt1 | contig 41129 bp, 38 predicted proteins | sample OricompcompostOP_FD_108781 | JGI IMG/M metagenome (GOLD analysis project Ga0164243, IMG submission 108781) | Organic Plus compost microbial communities from Emeryville, California, USA - Original compost - Organic plus compost (OP) | ecosystem: Engineered > Solid waste > Mixed feedstock >... | reverse complement strand
TCGTGCCTTGGCGCGAAATATCCGTTCTCAGAGCCTGTTTTTGGGCCTCAAATTCTGGTTTTTCCCTGTTATTGAGAGTTAACAGGGAAACCGAACCGATGCTGATCTGCGCGGAGACGGCCGGGCAGAATGGAGCCTGAAACGGGCCAGAGACCGATGCAAGTTGGCGGGCTGGTGACGGATTGCGGTCGAAAAGGCGCCCTGTTCCGGGGCTTTGCGCGCGGCCTGTTCAAGCGGAGACTAGTGCTGGGGGTGGGTGGCGGACTGAGTGCGATTCGAACCCAATTTACGGCTTGGGCCCAACAACCCTCGGAACTTCCCCACTAATACCAGCCGCCAAACGGGCCAGAGACGAAATAGCCCAAAAACAGGGAAGATGCTGTTTACCTACACCATCGGTTCGTTTCCGAACCGAGTGCAAATGTTCTCCATTTCTGGAGAAAAAACGGAGAAAAGTCAGCAGACTAGGTGGCGGAGAGGGTGGGATTCGAACCCACGTTACGGTTGCCCGTAAACCGCATTTCGAGTGCGGCGCATTCGACCTCTCTGCCACCTCTCCGCGGGGTGTTGCGGGCGCGGGAATGGCGCCCCGGTCGGCCAGGAAGCGCGGCGGTTAGCCGAAGCTCCGTTGCTTGCCAAGCCCCCAAGACGGGCCGCCGCGCGTTTAGATGGGGAACATACCGCATGCTTGGCTTGTTTCGCTATCGCACCAAATTATATTGGTACCCCTATGGAACGTGCGCAATTCTATTCGCCACAGGCCGGCCGCAAGATCGAGGCCCCTTCCCACGCCGTTGCCCGCTTCGCCATCGGCGATGTGGTCAAGCATCGGCTGTTCGATTTTCGAGGCGTGGTGTTCGATATCGATCCCGTCTTCGCCAATAGCGAGGAATGGTACGAGGCGATCCCGCAGGAAATGCGGCCGCATCGCGATCAGCCATTCTACCACCTGTTGGCCGAAAACGACGATTCGAGCTACGTCGCCTATGTCAGCCAGCAGAACCTGATGTCCGACAAGGATGGCGGGCCGGTGGACCATCCTTCGCTGCCCGAGCTATTCGAGGATTTCGCGAATGGCCGGTATCGCCTGCGGCGCAGCCTGACCCATTGATCGTTTGTTCCGGCGCCCTGCCGGGCCGAATCAGCTCTTCAGCTTCCACCCGCTCTTGAGCAGGCGATAGGTCAGATAGCCCAGCGCGAGGTTGAACAGGCCCAGCCCGGCGGCCGCACCGATCACCGCGTGATTCGTGCTGCCGATGTCGCTCGCGCCCAGGAAGCCGAAGCGGAAGCCCGAGATCACGTAGAAGAACGGGTTCAAGCGGCTGATCGTCTGGAAGATCGGATGGAGGTTGTCGATCACGTAGAACGTGCCCGAAAGCAGCGAGAGCGGCTGGATCACGAAATTGGTCACTGCCGCGCTGTGATCGAACTTCTCGGCCCAGAGCGAGCTCAGGATCCCCATGCTCGAGAGCATGATCGCGCCCATCAGGCCGAACCACACGATCGCCCAGGGATGCTGCGCCATCATGTCGACATCGGGCCAGAGCGACATTGCCAACGCCACTGCCCCGCCGACCATTACCGCGCGCGTCACCGCAGCAGCCGAAATGCCCAGCATCAGCTCGCCTTCGGTGAGCGGCGGCATCAGCAGGTCCACGATCGTGCCCTGCATCTTGCCCGAGAGCAGCGAGTGGCCCGAATTGGCGAAGGCGTTCTGCATCATGCCCATCATGATCAGGCCCGGCGCGATGAAGGTGGCGAAGGGAACACCAAGGATTTCGCGCCCCCCGCGCCCCATGGCGACGGTGAAGATCACAAGAAACAGCAGCGTTGTGACCGCCGGAGCCCAGATTGTCTGGGTCTGGACCTTGAGAAACCGGCGGACCTCCTTCATATAGAGGGTGAACAGCCCGACGCGGTTGAAACTGCCGATCATCACGGTGCCATATGGCACGAAGCGCGGACGCGCCCGGCCCGATGGCGCGCTGGCGGTGAAATGGGTGGGGGCTTGATCGGCCATGATACGGCGACTATCCGCAGCCGCCCGCTCTGGCAAGTTTTGGCTGCACCCGCAGCCAGAGGTAATTGTTGAGGAAGTGAGTTTTCAATGAGCTGGACCGACGAACGGATCGCGACGCTGACCAAGATGTGGGAAAGCGGGGCGACCGCTAGCCAGATCGCCGACGAGCTGGGCGGGGTCTCGCGCAACGCCGTGATCGGCAAGGCGCATCGCCTCGGCCTGAAGTCACGCCCGTCGCCGGTGAAGGCGAACGAGGCGCCCAAGGCGAAGGCGCCGCCGCGCAAGAAGGAAGCGAAGCCCGCCAAGCCCAGAGACGCGGCGCCCGTGACGGCGAAGCCCGCACCGAGGCCCGCCGCTCCAGCCGCCAGGCCCGCTGCTGCGCCCGCCGCCGGCGGATCGCCCAGTCAGCCGCTGCCCAATGCCGCGCCCGAGATGCCCAAGATCGTCTCGGTCGGCCCCGGCGGCTTTCTTCGCCAGGGTCCGGGCGACCAGCAGGCCCCGATCCCGCCCGCACCGCCGCGGCGGCTGGTTCCGGCCAAGCCGAGCCCGGAGATCGCCGACAAGACGAGCCTGCTCGACCTGAACGACCGGGTGTGTCGCTGGCCGATGGGCCATCCGGGCGAGCCCGATTTCCACTTCTGCGGCGAGCCCGTGAACCCGGGCTTCCCCTATTGCGTCCAGCATTGCGGCCGCGCCTATCAGGCGCAGCTTCCGCGCGGCGCCCGCCGCCCCCCGCCCCCGCTGCCCTTCGGCGGCCCCCGGGTGCGCTGAGCGTCATACGCCGATCAGTCCCCGACTCGTCGGGGCTGCATTCCCCCTGACGTCGGGGCGCTGGCTCCCACCGGCGGACTTGCGCCCTATGCGCCCCGGTCGCCCCCGTCCCTGAACCAGGTTCAGCATGACGGGAGGCGACAGGTGCGGTTGCGCCTCTCCCTTCGTCATCTCGGAAGCCGATTTACCCGAAATCCCGATTTCGTTCGGAAACCGAGCTGTCCGGAATCCGCTCTTTTCGTTAGCTGGAAAGGAGCTGGACCCCGGAACAAGTCCGGGGCGACAGCGTGTGGCGGCACAAATGAACCTTTTTGGCGAAATAGCCCTTGGCAATCACCACCGATCTGGTTATATAGCGTACTCCATGTAACCCAATCAGGTTGAAGCCTATGTCCACCGCCACCTCGCTCCCTCCGCGCCTCTCAGCCAGCGTCCGCCAGCACCAGTTCCTCCACCCGGCCGGCGTGCAGGCGGAAGATCCGGTCCTGCGGCGTGGGCATGCCTGTCATCTCCTCTTCCGAAAGGCCGAGATAAGCTCCACGCAGGAATATCCCGATGATTCCATGAGCGACCGCCACAACCCGGCGCCCCTCCGCCCAGCTCAGCCAGCGGCGCGCCCGGGCCATGGCGTCCTCGTAGCGTTCCCCGTCCGGGCAGTGGCGGCGCCAGACATCGATGAAGGACATATCGACGCCCGCCCCGGCCTCGGCACGGCAGAAGCTGCTCAGCCGCCCTTCCCAGGAACCGCAGCCAATCTCCATCAGCAGCGGATCGGTGACGAGCGGGGCGCCGATACCGGCATGATCCCGCACGATTTCGGCCGTGGCCACCGTTCGGCCGAGCGGACTGCAGACCATTTCAAACTCGCCCTCCCCCGCCAGCGCGCCGCGCAACAGCAGGCCGAGCCCGCGCGCCTGCTCTCGCCCGAGCGGAGTGAGCGCGCTGTCGCACTGGCCCTGGATCCGGTGTTCAGCGTTGAACTCGGTCTGGCCGTGACGAAGCAGGTAGATCAATCGGCGGTGTTCGGAATGAAACGGAGGCCGACATCGGTGGAGCCCTCGCCCTTCACCACCGGGCGGTTGCCGACAGCCATCAGGTCGCGCGCCAATTCCCAACGCATGGTTTCGAAGCTCACCCGGCCCTTCGGCGGGTCCTGTTCGGGGAAGGCCGCTTCCATCTCACGGTTGCGTTCCTTCACTTCCTCCAGGAATTCGCGATTGGTGAAGATGTAGAAGCGATTCTCCTTGATCGCTTCGACCACCGCGCCGCCCGTGTCCAGCGGATCGACCGCATCGCGTGCCGCCTCCCACAAAGCCTTCTGGAATGGGGTTGCCCGGTCCTCATGGAAATCGGTTTCCGGCTCATCCTCCGGCGGACGCAGCATCCCGGTGCGGGTCGCGCCGGGGAAGAGGCAGGAAACGCCGATCCCGAGCGGAGCAAGCTGCATCCTGAGGTTCTCCGCATAGCCGCGCACCGCATATTTGCTGGCGGCATAGGCAGCCTGGCCGGGCAGCGGCACCACCCCCGCCATCGAAGAGGTACAGACGACATGGCCGCCTTCCCCCTGCTGCTTGATGATCGGCACGATCATCTTGGTGCAGTTGACCACCCCGCCGACATTGACGGAGATCACCCTGTCCCAATCCTCGAAGGAAGGGTCGTCGGCCGTGCCGCCGCCATTCACGCCGGCATTGTTGCACAGCACGTGGATCTTGCCGAAGGCGTCCAGCGCTTCCTGGATGCCGGAAGCGAGCCTGGCCCGGTCCGCTACGTCGGTCTGCAGGAAATAGGCGGCGTTATTGCCCTTCAGCGCCTCCTTCGCCTTGGCGATGTTCGACGTGCTCCAATCCGCGATCACCACCTTCATCCCTTCGGCCAGGAAAGCGCGTGCCATGCCGAAACCGATGCCGCTGGCGCCGCCGGTGATGAAGGCGACCTTGCCGGTCAGATCTTCCATATGTCCTCTCCAAACGAGCCGAGATTATTCCTCGCGATAATTTCCGAAGCTGCCGACTTTTTCGATCCGGTCGGGCGTTGCGTCCAGGACGGCGGTGCAGCGCGCGCGCATCGCCTCCTTATAGAGGCCATGGGTGACGATGTAGGTCGTGTCGGCGAGGATGCCGTCAGCCACCAGATTGCCGACTTCCAGCGGATCCATCCAGTCATCGCTGACGATCCGGCGCGACAGCTTCTTCTCCGATGCCACGAACCCGCTGCCTTCGCGCAGATGTTCGGGGCGGTTGTCGATCGTTTCATGAATATTGGACTTCACCGGGCCGGGCAGCAGGATGGAAACTCCGATGTCATGCTCAGCCAGTTCCGCCTTCACGGATTCGCAGAAATGGCAGACAGCCGCCTTGCTTGCCGCATAGATCGCCATGTTCGCCGGCATCACGACTTCCGCGGCGAGGCTGGCAGTGGAGACGATATGCCCGCCCCGGCCATGCGCGATCATCTGCGGCATGAATTCGGTGAAGCCGTTGATCACGCCGCCGACATTCACCCCGAAGCCGAAATCGTAATCGGCATAGGTCGCCTCCAGCAACGGCCCCTCCAGCCCGACGCCGGCATTGTTGACGAGGATGTCGATGCCACCGAATTCGTCTTGCATCCGCTGCGCGGCCTCGCGGTATTTCTCGCGATTGGTGACGTCGAGCTGCAATGCGGAGACGGCGTTGGACCGCGCGCCGCCGGCGAACTCCGCCAGGGCATGATCGATATGATCCTGCCGCAGATCGGCCAGCACCACCTGCGCCCCGCGCTCCGCCAGCACCTTCGCGATGCCGAGGCCAATTCCGCTTGCGCCGCCGGTGATGAAGGCGACCTTTCCTTCGAAACTTGCGATTGCCATCTAGTTCTCCTTGGCGGCCTGGGGGGCCTTGTCCGTCAGCCCCGCCGCGGTCACACCCGCCATGGCGCAGGCAAGGTCGGCATCCGGCGTGGAGCCCGAAACCCCGATCGCGCCCAGCGGCGCCCCATCGGCGGTGAACACCGACACTCCGCCCGGCACCGTCGCCATGCCCGGCGCATCGGGCAGGTTCCACCTGGCGAGGTTCGCGCTGGGCACACGGAAGCTGGCGGCGGCCTTGGCCTTCCAATGCGCGAATTCGCCCGCGCCGCTGGAAGTGCCATCCATCATGTCATAGCTGATCAGCCGCAATTCATCGTCATAGACGGCGATCGCGACCGAGAAGGAATGCTCCCGCGCATAGGCGATGCAGGCATCGCGCATCGTCGCCGCAGTCGCATGTTCCAGCATTGGCCGCGCCGTTTGCGCCGCCGCCGGCATGCTGAGCGAAAAGGCCGCGAGAACGGCACCCCATTGCTTGATCATCCCACCTCTCTCCTTGATTTTGTCTGTGATTGGCAGAGCCGCCCCTGCGCGTCTATGCCCTAGGCGAAATCAGACCGTCGTGAGGAGAAATATCGATGCCTGTCACGCTTCATTCCGCACTCGTTCCGACCTGGCTGCGTATCCTGCGCGCAGGTGGCGGGTGGCTCGACAAGGCGGAAGCCTTCGCCCGCGAGAACGACATTGCGGAGTCGGACATGCTCCAGTTGCGGCTGATCGAGGACATGCTGCCGCTGGTCTACCAGGTGAAGTCGATGGCCGTGCATAGCCGCGGCGCGATAGAGGGCGTGCGCGCGGGCACGTTCAGCCCCGACATGAGCGAGCCGCCGGCGAGCTTCGATGCGCTGAGGCAGCGGCTGAACGAAGCGGTCGAGGCACTGGTTGCGGTGGACGCGCAGGAGATGGAAAGCTGGATCGGCAAGCCGATGTTGTTCGCAATTGGGGAGCGTCGAATGGAATTCACCGCCGACGACTTCCTGCTCCATTTCAGCCAGTCCAACTTCCACTTCCACGCCTCGACCGCCTACGGGATCCTGCGCATGAAAGGCGTCGAACTCGGCAAGCGCGACTTCATGGGGCAACTGCCGATGCGCGCGTGATCGGGGCGCGGTTCCCGACGAAGATCGGATGGGTGCACACCGATCGGCGGCACACTCCGCCCCGTTCAGAAGCGAAGGGCCGCGAGATTTCTCCCGCGGCCCTTCCTTTTGTCTCTCGACAAGAGCTTTGCTCAACCACCTGATTCGAAGCGGTTAATCAGAAAGCTCAAGTTCGGTTGAGCTATCAGTCTTCGTCCTTGAGGAACGCCGGCATGTGGTCCGGATTGCCGCCTTCGCCGCCCCGATCCTCGCGGTCCCGCCTCGGGCCACGATCACGATCGCGCCCGCGGCCTCCATCGCGGCCACCGCCTCTCGGACGGCGGTCTCCACGATCGCCCCGATCGCCGCGCGGCTCACGCGGTTCGCGCGGCGGGCGCGTATCTTCCAGCTCTTCGCCGGTTTCCTGATCGACCACCCGCATCGACAGACGGACCTTGCCGCGATTGTCGATCTCGAGGACCTTGACCTTCACTTCCTGGCCTTCGGAGACGACGTCGGTCGGCTTCTCGACCCGCTCGTTCTTCATCTCGGAAACGTGGACGAGACCGTCCTTGCCGCCCATGAAGTTCACGAATGCTCCGAAGTCGACGATATTGACGACCTTGCCGTTGTAGATCTTGCCGACTTCCGGCTCTTCCACGATCCCCTGGATCCAGGCGCGGGCGGCTTCGATCTGGCTGAGGTCGGACGAGCTGATCTTGATCACACCCTCGTCGTCAATATCGACCTTGGCGCCAGTCTCGGCAACGATCTCGCGGATCACCTTGCCGCCGGTGCCGATGACGTCGCGGATCTTCGACTTGTCGATCTGCATCGTCTCGATACGCGGCGCATGGGCCGAAAGCTCGGTCCGGGCGGCCCCCAGGGCCTTGGTCATCTCGTTCAGGATGTGCGCGCGGCCTTCCTTGGCCTGCGCCAGCGCCTGCTGCATGATCTCCCGCGTGATGCCGGCGACCTTGATGTCCATCTGCAGGCTGGTGATGCCTGCTTCGGTACCGGCGACCTTGAAGTCCATGTCCCCGAGGTGATCCTCGTCCCCCAGGATGTCGGAGAGCACGGTGAACTCGTCGCCTTCCAGGATCAGGCCCATCGCGATGCCGGACACCGGACGCGCGATCGGCACGCCGGCATCCATCATCGAAAGGCAGCCGCCGCAGACGGTCGCCATCGAGGACGAGCCGTTGGACTCGGTGATGTCGGAAAGCACGCGGATCGTGTAGGGGAACTCATCGTGATCCGGCAGCACCGGATGCAGCGCCCGCCACGCCAGCTTGCCATGGCCGATTTCGCGGCGGCCCGGCGCGCCGAAGCGGCCCACTTCGCCCACCGAATAAGGCGGGAAGTTGTAGTGGAGCATGAAGCGCTCGTAGCTGAGCCCGCCCAGCCCGTCGATCATCTGCTCGCTGTCCTTGGTGCCCAGCGTGGTGGTGCAGATCGCCTGCGTCTCGCCGCGGGTGAACAGCGCCGAACCGTGGGTGCGCGGCAGGAAGCCGACGATCGCCTCGATCGGGCGAACCTGCGTGGTGGTGCGGCCGTCGATCCGCTGCCCTTCCTTGAGGATCGCGGTGCGGACGATGTCCGCCTCGACCTTCTTGGTCAGCTTGTTGGCGGTCATGCTCGTCTGGCCATCGGCATCGGCATAATGCGCCTTCACCTTTGCCCGCGCCTCGTTGAGCGCGTCGGAGCGTGCCGACTTGCTGGTCAGCTTGTAAGCGGCGGCGATTTCGTCACCGACCAGCTTCTTGATCTCCGCCTTCATCTCCGAATTGTCGGAGATGTCGAGTTCCCAGGGGTCCTTGGCGGCTTGCTCGGCCAGATCGATGATCGCACCGATGACCTTCTTCGATTCCTCATGCGCGAACATCACCGCGCCGAGCATTTCTTCCTCGGTCAGTTCCTTCGCTTCGGATTCGACCATCATCACCGCGTCCTGGGTCGCGGCGACCACCAGGTCGAGCCGGCCTTCCGCCACCTGCGCCATGTTGGGGTTGAGCTGGTACTCACCGTCCTTGAAACCCACGCGCGCGGCGCCGATCGGGCCCATGAAGGGGACGCCGGAGATCGTCAGCGCGGCCGAGGCGGCGATCATCGCCACGATGTCGGGTTCGGTCTCGCCGTCATAGCTCATCACCTGGGCGATGACGTTGATCTCGTTGTAGAACCCTTCGGGGAACAGCGGGCGCACGGGCCGGTCGATCAGGCGGCTGGTGAGCGTTTCCTTCTCGGTCGCCCCGCGCTCGCGCTTGAAGAAACCGCCGGGAATACGGCCGGCTGAAGAGAATTTTTCCTGGTAATGGACGGTGAGCGGGAAGAAGTCCTGCCCTTCCTTGACCGACTTCGCGGCGGTGACGGCGCAGAGCACCACGGTCTCACCATAGGTCGCCAGCACGGCGCCATCGGCCTGGCGCGCAATGCGCCCGGTTTCCAGAGTGAGGGTCTTTCCGCCCCACTCCAGCGATACGGTTTTCACATCAAACATCGATTTTCCTTCGAACCCGCCCGGCCCCATTGCACAAGCGGGGTTTGCTGCCGGGTAATCCGTCCCGGTCCGGTGCGGGGCCTTGTCCTGCCCCAGGCCCCTCCGCCGGAATGCGAAGGTGAACCTCGATACAAGAAGCGGCCCGCAGGGGGCCGCCTCCGTTACGTTATTTGCGCAGACCCAGCTTCTGGATCAATGCGTTGTAGCGCTCGACATCCTTCTTCTTGAGGTAGGCGAGCAGGCTGCGGCGCTTGTTGACCATCATCAGCAGGCCGCGGCGCGAATGGTTGTCCTTGTGGTGGTCCTTGAAGTGCTCGGTCAGGTTGCGGATACGCTCGGTGAGGATCGCGACCTGCACTTCCGGGGAGCCGGTGTCGCCCGATGACTGAGCGTTGTCCTTGATGATCTTCTGCTTAACTTCAGCGGTAACCGACATTCTTCTTACTCCGCGACATCGGGTAGGTTGAAACCCCTGACGACCTTCGCCGTCCCGGCTTCGAGTTCGACGAGCGCCACGGGAACATTGCCCGCCCTCGCCCAATACAACCCGTCACCTTGGGGCATTCCGGTCAGGACACGGCCCTGTCGGACCGCCACCGCCGCTTCCGGGTCGAGGTCCAGGGCCGGGATGTCGTCCAGCCCTGCCTCCAGCGGCAGGATTACGTCTTCAAGGCGCGCGCCCTTGCCGATTTCGTTCAGTTTGTCCAGCGAAATCGCCTGCTCCTGCTCGAACGGACCCGCCTTGATACGCCTGAGCCAGGTGACGTGCCCGACGGTGCCGAGCGCGCGCGCAATGTCACGCGCGAGAGAGCGGATATAGGTTCCCTTGGAGACGTGAGCGACGAGGGTGACCTCCTCGGCAGGGCCTTCCGCAGTCGTTTCGGGGTGAACTTCCAGAGAATGCACCGTCACGGCCCTTGTCGCCAGCTTCACCTCCTCGCCGGCGCGCGCCCGGTCATAGGCCCGCCTGCCGTCTACCTTGAGCGCCGAGAAAGCCGGCGGCAATTGCTCGATCGGCCCCCGAAAGCGCTCCAAGGCAGAGGCAATGGCAGCAAGGGTGGGACGGTGGCCGCTTCGCTCCACCACCTCGCCTTCAGCATCCAGAGTGTCGGTCTCTTTCCCGAACGCGATCGTGAAGGCGTAGATCTTCGACGCATCGAGCATGCGCCCGCACAGCTTCGTCGCCTCGCCCAGCGCGATCGGCAGCACGCCTTCTGCCAAGGGGTCGAGCGTGCCCCCATGGCCGACCTTGACCTTCCCGAACCCCGCTTCACGCAAGTTGCGCTTGACGGCCCCGACGGCCTGGGTCGAACCGAGGCCGACCGGCTTGTCGAGGATGATCCAGCCGTTGGGCGAGGGAACCGTCACTCCGCGTCAGGCCATGCCAGCTTGCGCCCGTGCTCGCGCACCGCCGGCGGCCAGTCGTGGGTGAAATGATCGTATCCCACAGGATTGCCGGCATAGAGCTCGCGCACGGCATCCTCGAAATGGGGAAAATCGCCCGCCATGACGTTGAGGAAGCGGAAGGCGGCATCGCGGCGCTCGTTCTCGCTGCGCCCCTGCCGCAAGGCTTCCTCGACCAGCCTGCGCAAGGTCGCCGAGGCACCCCCGCGCTGGCGCGAGAGCCATTCCCAATGGCGCGGCAGCAAGGTGACTTCCTTCGCCTCCACTCCAAGCGCGGGGCGGCCACGCGGCCGCGGCGAACTGCGCAGCTCGGGCCGCAAATCGAGATCGACCTGCTTCCCGGTCTCATCGTCAAAGGCGAGGAGATCGGAAGCGCGGGCGAGCGGCTGCAAATCCCGCATCCGGCCCGCGACTTCTTCGGGGCGGCCCCTCGCCACCACCTCGTCTTTGAGAAAAACAGTCAGGCTCATTCGCGGCGCTCCTTCCAGCCCGCATATATTCACCCGGGTAAAATAGTCAATGTATTTACCCGGGTAAAATACCTCAGCCTCCTGCAACGAGCCACGCAAGATGGAGATACTGCTCCTGCGCCCAGATCACCGGCGGGAGCACGACCTTCTCCACGATGCCCAACCCCGGAAACAGCCACGGTATCACCAGCAGCAGCAGGAACAGCAGCGGAAAGCCGAAAGGCCGGAGCTTGGCGTAAGCTTCAGCGGCCGGAGCCGGCAGCAGCCCTTCGACAATATGCGAGCCATCGAATGGCGGAACGGGAAGAAGATTGAACAGGGCCAGGAAGATATTGATCAGCACGAAATAGTTTAGGCTCATCAGAACGACGCCCAGCGCACCTTCCGGCGGGGCAGTCAGGCCCCGTGCCACAAGTCCAAGCGCCACCGCCCCCACTGCCGCGAGCACCAGATTGCTCCCCGGCCCCGCAGCCGCCACAGCCATCATGCCGAAGCGCGGATTGTTCAGCCGCCATTTGTTGACCGGCACTGGCTTGGCCCAGCCGAATACCGGCGCGCCCGTCATTGCGAGGATGCCGGGAAGCAGCACCGTGCCGACCGGATCGACATGGCGGATGGGATTGAGGCTCAGCCGCCGGCGCTCCTTGGCGGTCGGGTCCCCCAGCGCCAGCGCCGTCCATCCGTGCGAGACTTCGTGAAAGACGATCGCGAGGACCAGCGCGGGGATCAGCGCAAGCGCCGTAAGCAGGGTTTCATTCATCGCGACGAGATAGAGGGCGCAGGCCCATTGGCCAAGCAGACTGAGCGCCCGGACTAAACTAACCGCACCGGAATTTTTTGCTTGACATTGTCATGCTCTTAGGTTAGCAAAGTGGAACATCGCGATGGTGCGATTCGCGCGACCGCGCTTGATGACCCCCGTCATGCTGAACGCGGTTCAGGGCCCATCGTCGTTCCGGGCCCGGCGACCCTTTCGCTTTTCCAGCTTACCACGCCCAGCACCCGGTCGAGCTTTCCGCCGCCGCTCGTCAGAGGAAGCAGCGCACCACGGCACGAAACGCGAAAGCCGGCATCGGTGACGAAGACATGCTCCGATGTGAGAGGCTGCCGCGCTTCGAGCACCTGAGGGTAACGCCTGCCGAACTGGCCGAGCAGGGAGGAAGCCGGAACGTCAGCAAGTGCGCGGACGGACGGCGCAATCTGGGCTTCGTCCAGCAGGATCTCGCCGACATGCTCCAGCATCGGCTGATCCCCAGCGATGTCGAGAATGAAGCCTTGAGAGAAGAAATCACCGCCGAGCGTCCTGAAGTCGTCGACCAGAGGGAATTCGCGCTCACCCTTGAACGAATGCCAATAGTTGGAGGCACGCTTATGAAGACGCCTTTCCGTGGAGAAAGAACGACCACCCAGAACCTCGCTCAGCCGGCTGAACAGCTTGAGCATCAGTCGTCCCTCCCATCTTCGAAGAAGCGGCCGAACCACCGGTCAAACAGACTCGGTTGCTTCACCTCGACCAGATTGTTTGCGGTGAGCGGAACGGTCGCTCCGCTCATCGCTTCGTCCAGGTTGAGCGCCGCGGTACCCCCACCCCCGAGATGCCCGATCAGGATTTCATTATCGCTTATCAACATATCCGAATCCTCTGCCGGGCGCCTGAAGCGAAACGGCGCGACGCCCCCGCCATCGATCCGCACCGGCAGTTTGCAAGTTTCCGGAAAGGGGCAAATCCCGACGCTCGGTATTTCGACCGCGAGAAGGACCGAGGTCCTGGTACGCAGCCCCAGCCCTTCGACGGTTGTGGTCCGGCTCACAAGTTCGACCTCGGGCGATGCGCCCGAACTCTCGAACGGTTCGGGTATGCCTACATCGATGCTCGCGGTCGAAGCCGGGCACGCGAAGCTGAAATCGACCTTTCGCACCGCGCCCGCGGGAATCGCGGAGACCGCGGCGGCCTCGATCTTCTCGCCCACAGGCGTGCCGACCGCGCTCAGCAACGTGAATTCCAGGCTGACGCTTTCCAGCGTCTCCCGGCCGAGATTTCGAACATGCTGGCTGACATGGCACTGCCCGTCGGAATGGAGCACCGAAGCATGAAATCTGGAATTAGGCGAGATCCCGCCGCCAGAGGATCGCTGCCGCGAGGCGGTGGAAGCGATGTACATCGTGCCGCGCGATTGCGCGTCCTTCGAGAAACCACCCACCCCGCTGGGCTCAAGAAGCGAGGAACCGATCTGGGACAGCCAGGCAACGCCGGCGAGCACCATCACCACCAGCACGACGGATGGGCCGATAAAGAGCTTTCGCTTGGCGCCCACATTCTGCGCATCCCCCGATCGCGGCAGGACAGTGTAGCAGGCCCGGCAAATGCGCGCTTCCTCGGCAACGCTCCGCCGGCAGGTGGGACAGAAGTGCTCCGGAGCTCTCCTCATTCCGGTATCATGGCGGCACCTTCCTTAAAATTCGTTAAGCAAGTAAGCGGCGGAAACCGCGAGCGATCACGTTCGCCCTCGCCCCGCGGGAATGGCCTTGTTTCAAATCTGTGCGCGGGCGTGGCCGATCGATCGGCGTGCTTTCTCCGTCAACTGTCGCTTAACCCTTCCATGGCAGGTGTCGTTTTCTCCTGAGGACACTTCAACATGGCTAACCGCCCGCAACGTGAGCTGCGCAGAGCTGTGCGGCTTTCGGTTCGCTACCGAACCGATGAAGGCTGGAGCGAAGCCCAACTGCGGAACCTTTCGTCACGCGGCGTGATGGCCGTCTGCGCGTCTCCTCCCGGGCGGGGTACCTATGTCGAAATGAAGCGCGGGGCCTGCATCCTGGTCGGCCGGGTGGTCTGGGCAAGCGAGAACAGCTTTGGCCTGCAAACGCAGGATCACGTGGATCTGGCAGAAATGATCGGTTCTTCCGGCGCGGCGCAAACCGGCTTCGGCCGACGCGGCCAGGCAGACCCGGAGGCCGGGCGTCCTCCCCACGCCCGCGACCTCTCCGAGATGGCCGACGCGAGCCTGCAATTGTCCCGGAAGACACAGTTCTTCGCGATTGCTCTCGTGTTGGCAATCGCTGGCCTGGGAATCGCCCATGCAGCAGCCAGCGTGCTTTCTTCTCCTTTGGCGGCTGCGCTCAATGTGCTCCGCCAATATTCCGACTGACGCCGCGAACCGCAGTGCCCCCCGCTTGCGGTGCTTTAACCCGGTATTAGGTACCTTTCCTTATCGTCGGTCCGAACTGCCGAGGATGATGACCATGCGTGCGACTATCCCGAAGCGGACACCCAAGCGCTCGCGCGTGCTCCTGAAAGGCGTTCTGGAAGGCGCCCGGGGGCAGCAGGACGTACGAATCCGGGACATCTCCCCCGAAGGCGCATTGGTGGAAGGAGCCGATCCGCCGGTCGTCGAAGAGCAAGTCCGGCTTTGCTGCGGCAAATCGGTGCTGGAAGCCCGTGTGGCCTGGACCGATGGAGCCTGGTTCGGCCTGGAATTCCTCGCGCCCGCGTCGGACTCACTCGTCGAGGCCGTGAGTGGCGGGCTGAAGGTTTCGGCGCCCCGCACCTATCGCCGCGACCGGCTGCAGACACCGGAGGAGCCGGATTAGCGGCGCGCCGGGTGCAATACCCTCCATTCTTGGCGGGACATGATCCCGCCTGAATGTTCCCCTAGCCCAGAGCAGCCTCGAACAGTTGGCGGAGCCGGTCCTGAAGCTCGCCTCCTCCCTCGCGCAAGGGTTCCACCAGCATCACGGTCTGCATGATCGACAAGCCCATCCAGACGGCCATGAGCGTGCTCGCCCGCAGTTCCGGATCACTGCCGCCCAGTCGATCCGCCAGGGGCTCCAACACGTCGTTTCGCAGCGCCTCGCGCACGATTGCCGAAGCAGCCGGGGAAGAGGCCGAACGGAGTATGATCAGCAACCTTTCGACATGTGCGTTCCCGTCAACACCCCGCTGATCGAGGAACATCTGCGCCAGGAAGGCGGCGATGCCCGAGTTCGAAAGCCCCGGCGGGAGAATCTCTTCCTTGCTCTCGATGCCCAGGACTTCGCGGAACAACTCTTCCTTGCTGCCGAAATAGCGGTTCACCAGGGCGACATCGACCCCCACGTCGCGGGCAATGTCCCGCAGTCCGACATTCTCGTAGCTTTCCTGCAGGAACCGCGATCTCGCGGCGGACAGCAAGGCATGCCGCGTCATCGCGGCAGATTTCCCGCGGATCTGTGTACGGCGCGTCGACGACATGGTTCCTCGTTCGCACATTTCTTTCGTTAACGGTATACACCCTAAGTCTACACGTGTTGACATCTCATGAACAGCTGCGTAGTGGCACGCGTCGACGCTGCATCGCAGCATGGGAAGGCGGGCCTCGCGCCCGGTCATACGACAGATGATTTTTCGACTTCTGGCCCCCTTGGCCATGCTCGTCCTCGCCGCCTGCTCCGGCGGGCAAGACGCCGCCCCGGCCGCTCCCGCCGTCACGGTGGCGCAGCCGCTCGTCCGCGAAGTTCGCGATTGGGACGATTTCGTCGGCCGGTTCGAGGCGGTGCAGAGCGTCGAAGTCCGCCCCCGGGTGACGGGTTATCTGCAGAGCGTGCATTTCGCGGACGGCGGCTATGTGCGCAAGGGCGAACCTCTGTTCACAATCGACCCGCGGCCAGCCCAGGCTGCGCTTGCGCAGGCCCGGGCACAGCTCGCCCGCGCAGAGGCGATCCTGGCCAATGCCCGCACGGAACTCGCCCGCTCGGAAACGCTCGCGCAATCGCGCGCCGCCAGCGAGGAGGAAGTGGAGCAGCGCAGGGCCGCCGTACGTGCCGGCGTCGCGGAGGTGAACGCCGCGCAGGCCAATGTGCGGGCGCAGCAACTCGATGTCGGCTTCACGACCGTCCGCGCGCCGATCTCCGGCCGCATTTCGCAGCGGCTCGTCGATCCCGGCAACAGCGTGATCGCCGACCAGACAGTGCTCATCCGGATCGTCTCCGTCGATCCCATACATTTCAGCTTCGAAGGGTCGGAGGCGCTGCTGCTCAAATATCAGCGGGAAGGCAGCGGCGGCACCGGATCGCCCGTGCGGGTGCGCCTGCAGGACGAGGCGAGCTACGTCCATCCCGGCCGGATCGATTTCATGGAGCCGATCATCGATCCGGGCTCCGGCACGGCCAGCGGGCGCGCGGTACTGCCCAATCCGGACGGGTTCCTGAAGCCTGGCATGGTCGGGCGGCTGCAGCTTGCCGGGTCGCAGCCTTACCGGGCATTGCTGGTGCCCGATACCGCCATCGTCACCGACGCCTCGCGCCGCCTGGTCTACACGGTGGACGATGAAGGAACCGTCGCGGCCAAGGCGGTGGAGCTCGGCCCGCTAATCGGTGAGCTGCGCGTGATCCGCAAGGGCCTGACTGCCAAGGACCGGGTGATCATCGGCGGAGTGCAGCGCGCAAGACCGGGGCAGAAGGTCGATCCGAAGAAGGGAGCGATCGAGGCCAAGGCTGCAACCGAAACCACGCGCCCGGACGCGCGGACGCCGCAGGCGTCCTCCGCCGAGATCGTGGCACCGGCGAACGACTAGGCCGAAGAACCAGGCGATGAATATCTCCCGCTTCTTCATCGACCGGCCGATCTTCGCGGCCGTGATCGCGATCTTCATCACGCTGATCGGCGCCTTCGCCTTCCCGCGCCTGCCGCTTTCGCAATATCCGGAGATCGCCCCTCCCACCATCGTGATCCAGGCGCCCTATCCCGGGGCCTCGGCCGAAACGATCGCCGAAACGGTGGCTGCCCCGCTGGAGCAGGAGATCAACGGCGTCGAGAACATGCTCTACATCCAGAGCTCCTCGACCCAGGGGCAAGCGCAGATCACCATCACTTTCGAGCCGGGGACCGACCTCGATGCGGCGCAGGTCCTGGTCCAGAACCGCGTCCGACTGGCCGAGCCGCGGCTGCCCGAGCAGGTCCGGCAGGTCGGCGTTGTGGTGAACAAGCAGGCCACGGGGTTCCTGCTGATCGCGACGCTTACCGCGCAGCCGGATTCCGGCCTCGATATCGACTATGTCGGCAATTATGCGCAGACGGTGATCCGCGACCGGCTGCTGCGCCTGCCCGGCGTCGGCGGCGTCAACGTCTTCGGCGGCGGCAATTACTCGATGCGCGTATGGATCGATCCGGACCGCGCCGCAGGCCGCAACCTCACATCGACCGAGATAGTCGCCGCCCTACGCGCGCAGAACGTACAGGTCGCAGGCGGTGCGCTCGGCCAGGCGCCGAATACGGACAGCCCCTCTTTCGAGGTGCCGGTCGAAGTCCAGGGCCGCCTGGCGACGGCGGAGGAATTCGGCGATGTAGTGCTGAAATCCGATCCCGCGACCGGCTCGATCACGCGGCTGCGCGACGTTGCCCGGGTGGAGCTGGGCAATCAGGACTACGGCATGCGCGCCTTCTACAATGGCGACCGCAGTGTGGCACTGGCGATCATCGAACAGCCCGGCGCCAACGCGCTCGATGCCGCGGAGCTGGTCGAGCAGGAGATGGAAGCGCTCGCCGCGGATTTCCCGCCCGGACTGACCTATGCCGCGCCATACAACCCGACCGAGTTCGTGGAAGCATCAGTGGAGGCGGTGCAGGAAACGCTGCTGGAAGCGGTGATCCTGGTCGTCCTGGTGATCATGATCTTCCTTCAGACATGGCGCGCCGCGGTCATCCCGATCATCGCCATTCCCGTGGCGCTGATCGGCACTTTCGCGGTGCAGCTCGCGCTCGGTTTCTCGATCAATTCGCTCTCGCTCTTCGCGCTTGTGCTGGCAGTGGGAATAGTCGTCGACGACGCGATCGTGGTGGTCGAGGCGGTGGAGAAGCATGTCCGCGAAGGACTGTCCCCACGCGAGGCGGCGCACAAGACGATGCAGGAAGTGTCAGGCGCGCTGGTCGCGATCGGCCTGGTGCTGGTCTCCGTGTTCGTCCCGACCGCGCTGACCCCCGGCATCCCGGGGATCTTCTATCGGCAGTTCGCGGTGACGATCGCTGCCGCGGCGACGATCTCGCTGATCGTCTCGCTGACGCTCTCGCCCGCGCTCGCCGCGCTGCTGCTGAAGCCGCACGAGCCGGGTCACGTCGATCACGGCCCCCGCTGGCTGCGCCCGCTTCGTCTCGGGGCGGAGAAGTTCAACCAGGGCTTCGATTGGCTCTCCGACCGTTACGGAAAGCTGACCGCCCGCACGGTGCGCATGACCACGATCATGCTGGTGCTCTATGCCGGGCTTCTCGCACTCACCGGTTGGCGGCTGAACGATACTCCGACAGGCTTCATCCCGGAACAGGATCAAGGCATCCTGATCGGCGTGGTCCAGATGCCGCCAGGCGCTTCGCTCGACCGCACGAACCAGGTGCTCGATCAGGCGTTCGAGGCTGCCATCCAGCAGGAAGGCGTGGAATCGGTCATCTATCTGGCGGGGCTGGATGCGGTGACGCAGGCGATCTCCTCCGACGCGGGGACGATCTTCATGCGGCTCAAGGATCATTCCGAGCGCGGGGACGAGCTCAGCGCCGACAACCTCGCCGGAGTGCTGACGGCGAAGTTCGCGCAGCTCACGGACCGGGGCAACATCTTCATGGTGTCGCCGCCGACGGTGCGCGGGCTTGGCAATGGCAGCGGCTTCGTGATGATGGTTCAGGATCGCTCCGGCGCGGGGTATCGCGCGCTGGAGCAGACATCGGGCCCCCTGATGGGTGCGGCCGCGCAGCAGCCGGAGACGCTCAACCAGGTCTATACGACTTTCAACACGGGGACGCCCCGCATCCGCGCCGATGTCGATCGTGACCGCGCACAGTTGCTCGGGGTCCAGCCGGGGCAGGTCTACGATGCGCTCGGTACCTATATCGGATCGACCTATGTCAACGACTTCAACTTCATGGGGCGCACCTATCGCGTGACCGCCCAGGCAGAGCCCTACGCACGCGACAATGCGACCGATATCGGGCGGCTGCAGGTGCGTTCCTCTTCCGGCGAGATGGTCCCGCTTTCTTCCGTGGCAAGCCTCCGCGACGATTCCGGTCCGGCACGCGTGCTCCGTTACAACCTGTTCCCCGCCTACGAGTTGCAGGGCCAGGCGGCGCCAGGCGTGTCTTCCGGACAGGCGCTGCAGACGATGGAGCAGATCGCCGAAACCACTCTGCCCGACGGCTATGGCTATGAATGGACGGGCCTCGCCTATCAGGAGAAGGCCGCGGGCAGCAGCTCCGCGCTCATATTCGTGCTCGCGGTGGTGTTCGTCTTCCTCGTGCTCGCGGCGCAATACGAATCCGTGACGCTGCCGCTCGCGGTGATCCTGATCGTGCCGATGTGCATCCTTGCCGCGATGATCGGGGTGAACATCCGGGGGATGGACAACAACATACTGACGCAGGTGGGGCTGGTGGTGCTGATCGCGCTGGCGGCCAAGAACGCGATCCTGATCGTGGAATACGCCAAGCAAGGCGAGGAGCGCGGGCTGCGGCGGATCGAAGCTGCAATAGCCGCCGCCGGCGCGCGCTTGCGGCCGATCCTGATGACCAGCTTTGCCTTCATCTTCGGCGTGATCCCGCTCGCCATCGCGAGCGGTCCCGGTGCCGAGATGCGCCAGTCACTGGGCACCGCGGTAGTCTTCGGCATGCTGGGCGTGACCATCTTCGGGCTGATCTTCACGCCCGTGTTCTACGTCGTCACGCGCTCCTTCGGGCGCACGTTCAGATATCGGCGGCTCAAGAGGCAACGGGCGGCACGCAGTGCATCGCTGCCCACTGCGGCGGCAGAAGGAGGTGCACGGTGAGAAACCTGATCTTCCTTCTGGCAGCATCGACCGCGCTGAGCGCCTGCGCGGTGGGGCCCGACTATGAGCCTGCTCTGCCCCAGGTCACGCCCCAGGCAGAGCTGAGCGCCGCGGCCGCTGGCCCGTTCACGCCCGATGCACCGCCGGAGGACTGGTGGCGGCTCTATGACGATCCGCGGCTTGATGCCCTGGTTGCGCAGGCCCTGGCGGAGAATACCGATCTGCGTGTGGCCGCGGCCAATCTCGCCCGCTCCCGCGCCGTCCTGCGTGAAGTCCGCGCGGGCCGCTCGATCGAGACGACGATCACCGCCGGGGCGAGCTATGGCCGCGAGTCCGGTGCGGCGCTTGGCACCGACGCTGTCCTGCCTGAGGGTGACATGTACGATGCGGGGCTCGATGTGGGCTACCAGGTCGATCTGTTCGGCCGCCTGAGCCGCGCGGTGGAGGGCTCCCGCGCCGATGCCGAAGCGGTGCAGGCAGCTTATGACCTCACCCGCATCACCGTGGTGGCAGAGACCGTGCGCGCCTTCGCCGATGCGTGCAATGCCGGCCGCCGCCTCGAAGTCGCGCGGCGAAGCGTCGAGGTGCAGGAGCAGACATTCGACCTCACGCGGCGCCTTCTCGAAGGAGGGCGGGCGACTGCGATGGAAACCAGCCAGGCGGGCACCCTGCTGGAACAGACCCGTGCCGAGGTCCCGACGCTGGAAGCATTGCGGCAGACCGCGCTGTATCGGCTGGCGGTTCTCACCGGACGCCCACCATCCGAGTTCCCACGCGAAGTCGAATCCTGTGCCGCGCCGCTGCAGCTTGATACGCCGATCCCTGTCGGGGACGGCGCGGCACTGCTCAGCCGGAGGCCTGACGTTCGCGCGGCCGAGCGGCGACTGGCGGCGGCGACCGCCCGGATCGGCGTCGCCACGGCTGAACTTTACCCCAGCATCTCGATCGGCGGCTCGGTAGGCACCACGGCTGGCTCACCGGGAGACTTGGCATCGAGCTCGGCGTTCCGCTTCAGCATCGGCCCGCTGATCTCCTGGAGCTTCCCGAACATGGCGGTCGCGCGGGCGCGGATCGAGCAGGCCGAAGCCTCGCAGCAAGCTGCACTGGCCGAGTTCGACGGTGCGTGGCTCAACGCTCTGCGTGAAACCGAAAGCGCGCTGACGCAATATGCGCGCGGGCTCGACCGCACGGCGGCGCTCCGGCGCGGAACCGAGCAGGCGCGCGAAGCGGCGAGGATCGCCCGCCTTCGCTATGACGCAGGGCGCGAAAGCTTCCAGATCGTGCTCGACGCCGAACGCCAATTGGCCACCGTTGAGGCTTCGCTCGCACAGGCGCAAGGCCAGCTATCCAACGATCTGATATCGCTGTTCCTGTCGCTCGGCGGTGGATGGCAGGATATCGGCGACCAGGCCCCGGAAGAGCAGCCCGCGCCCTGAGGCACATCACAGAGCGAGCTTCGCGACGCACCGCCTCACCCGTGCGGGATCGCGCGCAACCACCCGCACCAGCAAGCGTTGATGGTGGTGAAGGAGAATCGCGATGGCCGACTACCAGGACCGAGCCGACACGGAGCCGGGCGACAGCAATAGCGCGGGAGGCAAGCCGCCGACGCCCCCGCTGCCCGAGCAGCAGCAGGAGCCCCCCGGAACGACAGACGCGATGGATCCGCGGCCCGACCACGGCGAGGAAAGCTATCGTGGGTCGGGCCGGCTCGAAGGGAAGAAGGCGATCATTACCGGCGGCGACAGCGGCATCGGCCGCGCGGTCGCCATCGCCTTTGCGCGGGAAGGTGCCGATGTGCTGATCTCTTACCTCAGCGAGGACGAGGATGCGCAGGACACCGCGGACTGGGTCGAAAAGGCCGGGCGCAGGGCTGTCCTTGTCCCCGGAGACATCGGCTCGCCCGAGCATTGCCGCGCCATCGTCGAGAGGGCCGTCGAGGAATTCGGACGCATTGACATACTCATCAACAACGCGGCCCACCAGATGACCTTCGAGGACATCACCGAGATCCCCGACGAGGAGTGGGACGCGACCTTTCGCACGAACATCCACGCGATGTTCTATCTCAGCAAGGCGGCCGTTCCCCACATGGGCGAGCAAGGCGTGATCATCAACACGACCTCCGTGAACGCGGACATGCCCAATGAGAGCCTGCTGCCCTATGCCACGACCAAGGGCGCCATTCACAATTTCACAGGCGGTCTGGCGCAAATGCTGGCCAGCAAGGGGATCCGCGTCAATTGCGTCGCTCCGGGTCCGGTGTGGACGCCGCTCATCCCCTCGACCATGCCGCCGGAGCGCGTGAAGAACTTCGGCAAGAATTATCCGATCGGCAGACCTGCCGAGCCCAAGGAACTGGCGCCGGCATATGTGATGCTTGCCAGCGACGAGGCCAGCTACATTTCGGGAGCCACGGTTCCGGTGATGGGCGGGAAGCCGTTCATCTAAGCTCCCCGCTGGATGCTTTGGCCGCGCTCGGTGCGATCGCGCCGTGCGACGTTCACGCACGTGGCCTGCGGCGTTGGCGTTCGATGACACGTGCCTTTTGAAAGGCCGCGACCACTAACTGTTTGTAATCTGTTAAGGTTTCCGGGTGAGTCTGGACGCTCACCAGGGGGCAGTATGCAGCCGCTTTGCGCGGAAATCGTCACCGAGATTACCGATGGACAGACCGATCGGCGCGCGGCGACGCGACGGACGCTGCGCCTGGGCGTTCCGGCATATCTCGACGAACAAGCCTCCCCTGCGACGATCAATGATCTCTCCGAAACGGGTCTGATGATCCAGACCAGTGCGCCGCTCAAGGTCGATGACCATTTCGAGGTGGAGTTGCCGGAGGTGGGAAGGATCGGCGCGAGGGTCGTGTGGCGGATGGACGACCGCTTCGGCTGTCAGTTCGATGAGCCGGTTCCGAAATCGGCGATCAGCGCATCGCTGCTTCTGGCCCAGCCCGCTGCTGGCTCGGCCCAGGAGGCTGGGCGGGGGGAAGATGACGCAGATACGGGACGTGCTCGCGCCGAGCGCCGGCCGTACTCGGTTCCGGAGACCGAGGCCAGCGTGCTCCTGCTGCTTGCAGCCATGCTGAGATTCCTGCTCGCCCTGGCGGTTCTGCCGATCCTGCTCCTTAACGGCGACCATTAAGCCGGCGAACGCAGCGGGCCCATCCGCACCCGACTGGTCGCAACGAACAGAAGAATGGCGGCGGGTGAGCGCTATTTCCGAGTCGTCCGCTCCGCCGTCTCCGCTTCCGCCTTCTGCGCACTGAACTGCTCGAGCTTTTTCGCCTGCTCCTCCTCATCGTCGGTGAGGCCCTTTCGGAAACTGCGGATCCCCTTTCCGAAATCTCCCATCATCTCTGAAATCTTGCCCCTGCCGAACAGGACCAGGACAACCAGAGCGACAATGATCCAGTGCACAAGTGAAAATGAACCCACGATTCTCTCCGAGGTGCGAAGGAGACGGCAGCTCGGCCACTCCTTGCGGATACACCGAATTGATCGGCGCCGTAGCCACGACGATACCAGACCAAGGAAATCCGTCCAAGTGGGGCTGTGTTATTCCAGGGAAGCGCTGCTTCGCGGGCGGCTGAGCAGTTCAAGCAGACGGTAGGCGATTTCTCGCTCCCCCGTTACGACGTGGTGTACGCCGAGCCGCTCCAGATGCTGCGCCTCGTCATCGGAATGGGCGCGGGCGAAGATCGTGATGCCGGGGTTCATCATGCGCGCGAGATCCGCGATCGCGCCGGCTTCGAAGCCCTCGGGAATGGCGATGACCAGCCTCTGGGCATCCTCTATCCCTGCGTCGCGCAGAACCCGCGTTTCCGCCGCATTGCCTACGATGGTCGGAAGGCCGGTCTCGAGAGCTGCCTCGGCAAGATCGGTCTCCACTTCTATCACCACCAGGGCGCGCCCTGCAGCCTTCGCCCCTTGCGCGACCAGTTGACCAACCCCGCCAAAGCCGACCAGGATCGTATGTTCGCGCCGGTCGCGTTCCCGCTGCCGCTCGGCCTCTTCCTCTTCGACCGCGGCGGCTTCCCGCGCGGCGGCGACTCGTCCGGCCACCGCGGTGAAAACGAAGGGGTTCAGGAAGATCGAGATGATGGCGCCGGCAAGCAGCAAGTCCCGCGCTTCAGGAGGCAGGATGCCCAGATCCGTGCCCAGCCCGACCAGGATGAAGGAGAATTCGCCGATCTGAGCCAGGCTGGCCGCAATCGTCAGCGCGGTCCGGTTGGGATAGCCGAATGCGCGGACGATGCCGAAGGCGGCGATCGATTTTCCCAACACGATGATCGCCACGGTGGCGAGCAGCGGCCAGGGTTGTTCGACTACTACGGCGGGGTCGAACAGCATGCCGACGGAGACGAAGAACAGCACCGCAAATGCGTCGCGCAGCGGCAATGTCTCTTCGGCGGCGCGGCGGCTGAGCTGGCTTTCCCCCAGGATCGTTCCGGCGAAGAACGCGCCGAGTGCGAAGGAGACGTCGAACACATAGGCGGCACCGAAGGCGACGCCGAGCGCGATCGAGAGCACGGCCAATCGGAAGAGCTCGCGGGAACCGGTATGTGCCACCCAATGCAGCGCCGCGGGAATGAGCCGGCGGGCGACGAGCAGCATGAACGCGATGAAGCCGCCGACCTTGAGCACGGTGAGCCCGAAGGTAATCGCGACGCTTCCGCCCCCTACGGATTGGCCACTCACCAATCCAGCCAAGGGCGGCAGCAAGACCAGCGCGACGACCGTCGCCAGATCCTCCACGATCAGCCAGCCGACCGCAATCCGCCCCCGCTTGGTGTTCATCAATCCGCGCACCTGCATCGCTCGCAGAAGCACGACGGTGCTGGCGACCGATAGGGCGAGGCCGAAGACGAGGCCCGCCGCCAGGGACCAGCCGAGGGAAAGGGCGAGCCCGAGCCCCAGCAGAGTCGCCACCGCGATCTGCACCAGCGCGCCGGGCACGGCGATGTTCTTGACCGAGAGGAGGTCCCGCAACGAGAAATGGAGGCCCACGCCGAACATCAGCAGGATCACGCCGAGTTCGGCCAATTCGTTGGCCAGGGCGACATCGGCGACGAAGCCGGGCGTGAAGGGCCCCACCAGCACGCCGGCGAACAGATACCCGGCCATGGGCGACACGCGGAGACGGTGCGCAATGGCACCCATGAGGAAAGCTACGACCAGGCCGGCGACGATCGTCCCGATCAGAGGGGTGTGATGTGGCAAGTGCTTCTCCCGTCGCCGCGGGGTCCGAGAACCCCGCGAGGACTTGTCATTGCGTGGACAGGGCGATCAGCACCGCGGCTGCTCCGCCGACGGTGATCGCCCCGATCAACACTGCAGGCATGAACCAGCGAGGTGGCCTGCTTCGTTTCGGTCTCATGATGAACTCCAAACCGAGCCGCGAAGGTCTCCGTTCGGTTCCCGCGCGGCTGCTACAGGAATGTCCGCCCTTCGGCGGACGCGGTCTCCGGATATGGCGGCGCGCGCGGTCCGTGCGCCCTCGTCAGCAGGAAGCTCTCGGGCGGTAATGCGGCCTGCCGGGCACGGATTGTCTGCGGCCAATGCGAAGCGGCGATCTGCATCATCGTCCAGACGATCGCCACGCCGCCGTTCGGCGCGCCGTCATCGGGCAATTTGCGAGGAGCCGGCAGCGCAGTGGACGCATTCAGCCTCGTCCGCTTGGGACTGACGACGACCGCCGTCGCCGAAGGGTCGAAGGCCGAGCCGACAAGGCGCGTGCGCGGCTGCGCAGCCGACGGCGCCGAGGAAAGGACGACGACCAACAGCATCACCCAGCCCCACAACGTCATTGGCTGGCGCTTGTTTTCCTGAGGGGAATTGATGCTACCGGTCATCTTCGCTCCTGCCCCGAAAGATGACCGTCTGCCCAATGCCGATCAAGAAAAACCATGCGAGGACGAGCCCACACCGATAGAAACACCGTGAGCATCGGGTCCCTGGGATGCAGGCGAGATTCCACTGGACCCAATGGACCCCGATTTGGGGCGGTTCCTGAAAAAGCTTCATGATCGTCGACTGGTGCCGCCGCGCTCCGAATCCCGGCAAGGGCTGACGGAAGGGACTAACGGGGCGGATCAGGTTCCGAAGCGGCGCTCCGGCTCCTGGCCCTTGTCGAGCATCAAGTTGCGCAGCACCCCGATGGCGATCTTTCTCACCATCTCGACCCGCTCGCCCTTGCCGGGATTCGCCGAGACGACAAGCGTCCGTTCGAGCACGGGATCGCAAAGCCGCGCAGCCTGCAGCCGGCCCTCCCGAATCTGCTGGCCGAGATAGCCGGTCGCGGCCGCCGGACCGCAGCCGACGGGGGCGATCAGATAACCCGCGCCGGACTGCAGCAGGGCCTGCGTGCTGCTGGGCGAATTGACCTCTGCGGCGATCGAGAGCGGGATTCCCTTGCTGGCGGCGAGATTACCGATGGCATAGCGCGCCAGGCTCGGTTCCGAGGGCATCAGCAAAGGCAGGCCCTCCAGCTCCGAAAAATGAATTTCCTGCCGTTCCAGCAGTGGATCGCCGGGGAGGCCGACCAGGAACGTATCGTACTGGCAGATCGCCTCGTCCCGGGGGCCTACCGTGCAGCCGTTACGGAGCAGGACGGCGATGTCGGTAGCCCCGTCTTCGAAAGCGCTGTCGATCTCCCAGCTATAGCCTTCGGCGAACTGCAGCCGAACCAGCGGGAACGCCTTTGTCACCTCGATGAACAAGTCGGACAGGAAGGCCGTGCAGATCGCGGAGGTGACGTAGACCTTGACGTCGCCGGCGATGGCGTTTTCCGCGGCCGTCCGAAAATCGACCATCCGCTCCATCGCCTTCAGGACCGATTCGATCTCGGGCAGGATTTGTTCGCCCAGCTCGGTCGGCACGACCCCGCGCCCGTTGCGATAGAAGATCCGTCCGCCGCATTCCTTTTCAAAGGCAGCCAGGTGGCGGCTGAGGAAGGATTGCGGCTTGTTGAGCCTCATGCTGGCTCTGCTCAAGCTCCCGGCGTTGTGGATCTCCATCACAGTTCGAAGTTGAATGAAGTCCATCGCCCTCAATCCCTCTCGTGCCGGGAAGCTCCACCTCTCCGATGCGCTGCCCGTGCCGTTCTCTTTGACCGCAGCCTATTACATTTTCAGGGGGCTGAAAACTGCTTCGAGCACACAGCCGATCAGCGGATTTCCGACACACCCGCCCGCTGTGGAAATCAGCTATGCGCAGCGCCGGGTGAACGCCTGTGGCTGCCTTTGCGCTTGTGATCGGTGCCACCGCCGGTAGGTGTGGTTGCGCCATCAAGGCGGGAGAAGACGATGCGGCGGTTGCGGTTCGCTTGTGCGGGTTATCGGCGTGCCGGCTCGGGAAGCACGCCAGCGCCGCGGAGGACCGGAGCTTGAGCGCCGGACCGCTGCCCGAAGAGCGCCCCACCGCCGCCAGCCCGGCCGAGCTGCGAGTGGGCGAGGTGCTGGACGAGCTTCGCACGTTCCGCCTGAGGCTGTGGGCGCCGGTGCTGCTGGGCGTGATCATGCTGTTCGATTCGTGGGACAGCGTTGCGATCGCTTATGCGATGCCGACCATGTCGGCCGAGTGGGGGCTGGCGCCAAGCGTCATCGGACTGCTGATCTCGGCCGGCTATGTCGGCCAGTTCATCGGCGCAATGGCTCTGGGCGGGCTGGCGGAGCGCTTCGGGCGAATGCCCGTTTTCGCCGTGTCGGTCGTGGTGATGGGGGTGCTTGCCTTCGCCTGCGCCCTTGCCCCGAACGAGGGATCCCTGATGGCGATCCGCCTGGTTCAGGGGATCGCGATCGGCGGCGCCCTGCCGGTTGCGATCACCTACATTAATGAGCTGGCGCCCACCGCCACGCGGGGCCGGTATTTCGCGATCTTCCAGTGGATCGCGATGTCCGGCTATGCCGCAGCCTCGCTCGCCAGCACCGTGATCATCCCGGAGCTCGGATGGCGCTGGCTGTTCGGGATCGGGGCGCTGCCGCTGCTGCTGTTGCCGCTGGCGATGCTCACCCTGCCGGAGTCCCCGCGCTGGCTCGCGCGCATCGGCCGGATCGACGCGGCGGGCAAGGCTCTCGTCAAGCTGGGCGCCGCGCCTGTCCTCCTTCCCGAGAACACCGGGCCGGCCGAAAGGCAGCTCGCACAGGCGCCGCGCTTCGGCCTCAGGACCCTGTTCGAGCCTGCCTATCGGCGGCGCACGGTAACCCTGCTGCTGCTGTGGTTCCTGATCTCCTTCACCACTTTCGGCCTCGTCACCTGGGTCCCCTCGATCTTCACCTCGGTGTTCCACATCCCGGTTGCCGACGCGCTCGCCTACGCCTCGGTGGCGCCTGTGCTGTTCCTGATCGCCACGCCGCTGGTGGCCTTCGCGATGGACGCCATGGGCCGGCGCCCGCTCGCCATCCTCAGCACGGCCATCGCGGCGGCCGCGCTGTTCGTGCTGACCTTCTTCCCGCCTGCCAGCACCGGGCTGCTCGTCGGAATGGTCGTGGCGGGCCAGGTCGGGGTTTCGATCACGACCTTCATCCTGTGGCCCTATTCGGCCGAGACCTACCCCACGCATATTCGTGCTATCGGCCTCGGCATGGGCAGCTCGATGGCGCGCGGCGCCTCGATGCTGACACCTTTCGTGGTCGGGCTGATGCTGGGAACGGCGAATTCGATCGCCCTGGTGTTCGGCGTGTTCAGCGCCTTCGCCATCGCCGCCACGCTGCTGTGGATACTGGGGACGCGGGAGACGGCGGGGATCAAGCTGGAAGAGCTGTAGGGGCGGGGCCCGGCGCGATTTCCGAGTCGGCAGGCGATTTCCACCTGTCTCGAAATCGCTTCAGGTCAGGCCGGCAACTCCGGCCCGTGAAGAAACATCGGCCCGCGGCGCCGTTTCCCGCGCCCGGCCGCCAAAGGCAGCGGAGATCTCCTGCGCGATCAGCACCAGCCGCGGCAGGTACAGCTCTACCGCGCGCGATGGAGACATTGCCGCGGTCAGCCAGGTCATCCCGAGGCTCGCCGCGACGCGGCCATTTACCTGCACCGGAACCGCGATGGTGGAGGATTGCGGCTCGAACGCGGGATCGCGAACCGCATATCCGCAGGTGCGCACCTGCTCCAGCATCAGCTCCACTGCCTCCTCGTCGTGAGATTCTTGCCGGCGGCTGCTCTGAGCGGCAAGCCGCGCCAGCGAACGGCGCAGGTCCGAGGCGCAATGGGCGAGATAGGCCCGCCCGAGCGCGAAATCGATCAGGTTGAGCCGCATGTAGAGCGAGGAGTGGACATGGTAGAGCGAGGTGTAGGGAATGGTGCTCGCGCTCACTACCACAGCGTCGCCGTCGGGCAGGCCAAGCGCCAGCGGCCACCCTTCCCGGCTGGTGAAATCGATCAGCGCCTCTTCCGCCGCCGCGACGATCGGCGAATCGTGGAGGACACCGCCTGACAGCGAGGTGACCGAGCCGAGCAGCCGATAGCAGCCATAGCTCGAGGTCCGGGCAACCAGCCCCTTCGCTTCCAGGGTCCGCAGCAGGCGCAGGATCGACGATTTCGGCAGGCCCGTCTGGCGGTGGAGATCGCCCACGGTCGATTCAGGGCTGCGGTTGAGCGCCTGCAGCAGTTCCAATGCCCGGACGACCGAACGAACGTGTTTTTCCGAGCCCAGCTTTTTCTTTTCACTCATCGCAGACATCCAGAAGGAAGATCGGCAGACCGGGAGATCGGCGGACAGGAGGATCGAGCCGGCCCCGATTCATAGCATCTTTTCGCCATGCGGAAATGCGGCACGACCTGTCTCGCGGCAAGCCATTTGGGGCACTGTGCCGCAGGGTGGAACAATAGCCGCAGCGCGGGTGGGCGCCTCCCCCGGCCCGCACGGCGCGAAATCGGCCCAAGGTTTCCACGGCGCGGGACAGTGCAAATTCCCGCTTTATCCGCGCGGCAGAGTGCGCTTCGGACCGCCGCGACGGGAGGAGCAGCCATGGCAGGCTTTCGTGCGGCGGGAACGGCATCAGGCAGGGCCTGGCTCGCGCCGTTGCTTGCCCTCGTCTCGATCATCGCGCCGGCGGCCGCGCCTGCGCAAGAGGGGGGGGCGTCCTCCGCCGCCGAGGGAGTTTCCGGCAAGTGGCGGCCGGATGCGGCGGAGGATGCCCTGATCCGCGCGCAGATCGAGGCGCTGACCACGGAATATTACTATCGGATCGACCATGGGAAGGCCGAAAGCGTGGCCGAGCTGTTCGCGCCGGACGGCGTGTTCACGCCTGGCGGCTCCGGGCCCTATGTGGGGCGCGAAGCGATCGAGGCCTACTACGCCGCCCGCTCCAAGACGATCGTCACGCGGCATGTCAGCACCAATCTGCGGCTGACCTATATCGATCCCGACCATGTCGAAGGGATCAGGGTGATTACCTATTTCCGCGGCGATCCGGCGGAAGGCCCGCCGCCATACCACACCACACCCGGCCTGATGGAATACCAGGAAAGCTTCGTGCGCGGGGATGACGGGCAATGGCGCTTCGCCTCGCGAAAGGTGGAGCTTCTGTTCATGCGGCACTGACGCAAAGAACGGCTCCGGCTGAAAATGCGAACCTATATGGAACTTTTCCCTTGACATTCCGACGCACGTAATTTACCTATTTGGAATACTGAAAACATGTGATTCGCCAAACGTACATTTTTCCGCTGCCGATGAAGCAAAATCCGGATGACCGGAGGGACAGCTTGCTCCGCAAAATATTCCATCAAGCGGGACGCCTGAACTTAGCGCTTCTGCCGATCTCGCAGCATCAATAAACTTATCATGTTACGCATTTTCAAGCGCCCCGAAAACGCGGCGTATCCTGGGAGGAAACCATGAAGCTTCTATCGAAGAGGACCGTCTTGACCTGCGGCAGCGCATTGGCTGGCCTTGCCTTTGCTGTGCCGGGCTTCGCGCAGGAGCAGGCCCCTGCCCCGCAGCCCGCACCGGCTCCGGCCGGCGTCCCCCAGGATGCGGGGCTCAATGCAGGGGACGCGATCGTCGTCACCGGATCGCGCATCCGCCGCGGCGGGTTCGACTCCCCCGTCCCGGTCACGGTGGTCGATGCCGGCCTTGTCGAAGATCTGGGCCAGGTCAACGCATCCGAAGTCGTCCGCCTGATTCCGCAGAATATCGCGACCCAGTCTGACGCGGTTGCGGGGCTGCGCTTCTCCGCTGATATCGGCGCGGCCTACGCCAATCTGCGCGGGCTCAATCCCCAATTCGGCACCCGCACGCTGACGCTGGTCAATACGCGGCGCTTCGTGCCGACCTCCGATGGCGGCCAGGTCGACCTCAACCTCATTCCTTCGATCATGATCGGGCGGGTCGAAACCGTCACCGGCGGCGCCTCGGCCGCTTACGGCTCGGACGCGGTCGCAGGCGTGGTCAACATCATCCTCGACAACCAGCTCGACGGCTTCAAGGGCCAGGTCGATTACGGCATGACCGGCCAGGGCGACGGCGAAACCTATCACGCCGCGGCGGCCTACGGCTTCCGCTTCGGCGAGGATCGCGGCCATTTCATGATCGGCGGCGAGTACCAGAACAACGAAGGGGTCGCCAATTGCTACGAAGCGCGGGACTGGTGTTCGGAAGGCTGGGCCTTCTTCACCAACGAGGCCACGATCCCGCCGGGCATGCTGAACAGCCCGGCCAATGTTGCCGGATACAACGTGCCGGGCTCTTTCGGGTATGGGCAGCCCAACTACGTGCTCGGGCGGGATGCCGGGTTGGTCTACAACCACCCATACGGCACCGTGCGAAACCTGGTGCGCAGCCCCAGCACCAGCTCGACCGCGTGGAACATCAACGCACCGGAGATCAACCCGCCGCTGGCGGCGGTCGACAAGATCTTCACGCCTGACGGCACGGGGATCGAGGATTTCAATCCGGGCCTTTATCCGCAGAAGAATGTCGGCACCCTGGCCTCGGGCGGAGACAATGATTCCGTCTACGACAACCAGTACATCCAGACGCCGATGGAGCGCTACACGATCTATGCGGCGGCGGAATACGAGCTGAGCGACGCGCTGAAAATATTCGCCGAGGCGACCTATGCCGAACGCTCTTCCAACAGCCAGTCGCTGACTGCGGCCACCCGCTCCACCATCGCGCTTAAATCCGACAATGCCTTCCTGCCCGAAGAGCTGCGGACGCTGCTCAACGGCGCCAATTTCAGCATGGGCAAGGACATCGATCACGAACTTGCCAACCGTATCTCCGTCGATGCGCAGGTCTTTCGCGGCGTGCTCGGGCTGGAAGGGACGCTGTTCTCCGACTGGACCTGGGATGCCTATTACCAATATGGCGAGAACAACCGCGATTCCTCGGTCCGCTATTCGCGCCATAACGATTCCTTCGTCATGGCTCTCGATGCGATCGAGGATCCTAACAATCCCGGCCAGATCATCTGCCGCCCGCTTGACCCGGTGCTGCTGGCGACCTTCACTCCGGAATATCAGGCCGAGCTCAACGATCTCTATTCGCGCTGCGTGCCGATCAACATGTTCGGCCAGGGCAACCTTACCCAAGAGGGGATCGACTTTGCCTGGCACCCGCTGGCGGAAGACTTCAAATATCACCAGCACGTGCTGGCGGCGAGCGTGCAAGGCTCGCTATTTGACGGCTTCGGCGCTGGGCCGGTGGGTTTCGCGGCCGGTGTCGATTATCGCGACGAAGGCGGCGACGTGACCCATGGCGGGGTCAACGCCAATGCCTATGCCTTTTCCTGGGGCCTCGACTACGCAGGCAAGATCCAAGTGATCGAAGGCTTTGCGGAAACCAATGTGCCGGTGTTCCGCGATTCCGCGATCGGCGACCTGCTGGAGCTGAATGGCGCGATCCGCTACACAAGCAACAAGAGCACCGACACGCTTACCGACCAGTCCCGCACCGTCAACGCCACCAGCTGGAAGATCGGCGCGATCTACGACATCACCGGCGGCCTGCGCCTGCGCGCCACGCAATCGCGCGATATCCGTGCCGCCGGTTTCCGTGAGCTGTTCCAGAAGACCGCGCCCACCGATGAAGGGACGCCTCAGGGCCGCGTCAACAACCAGAACATCCCCGGCCCGAACAAGAACGATGCCGCGCCGATCTATAGCGGCGGCAATTTCACGCTGCTTCCCGAGAAGGGGGATACGACCACGATCGGCGCGGTTGTGACCCCGACATTCCTGCCCGGCTTCCAGCTTTCGGTCGACTGGTATCAGATCAAGCTGAAGGACGCGATCGCGGACCTCAACGGCCAGCGTGTGACCGATCTGTGCGTCGAATATGACGTGCTGTGCGACAGGGTCACCTTCGCCTCGCCGACCGACATCACCCGCGTCGATGCCGGTGCGGCCAATGTCGGCAGGCTGGAAATCCGCGGCTTCGACGTTGAGGTCGCCTATCGTCAGCCGCTTTCGGATCTCTGGTCGTCGGCCAATGGCGCGATCGACCTCAGGTTCCTGCTCAACAACCAGTACGATTTCATCGTCACGCAGAGCCCGGCGGTTCCCTCGGTGGATTATGCAGGGCAGACCGGACCGGTGGTTGACGGCGGCGACTTCAACCCCACCGCCCGATGGACGTGGAACGCGCTGGTCGGCTACAGCACCGAGCGGTTCAATTCGACGGTCACCGTCCGCCATGTGGGCAAGGGCATCTACAGCGCCGATTTCATCGGCCCGGAGGATCCCGGCTACGACCCGACACTGCGCAACAGTGTGAGCACCAACCGGGTGGATGGCGCGACTTACGTCAACCTCGCCCTCTCTTACGAGATACCGTTCGGTAGCGACGAGGACGATTACGTCGAGATCTTCGGCTCGATCGAAAACCTGTTCGACAAGCGGCCGCCCATCGCGCCGGGCGGCGGACCATCCCGCGCGGCCACGGCCTATCCGACCAATCCGGTGTTCTTCGATACGCTTGGGATGCGCTGGAAAGCGGGGATGCGCGTGCAGTTCTGACATTCCTGCGGGCGATCCGTCCCGATCATTCGAGCTCTACCCAGCCTAGCCGGCTCTCTGCGGAGAGCCGGCGTTTTTTTCCGGCTGTCAGGCGTGCTCTTGCAGGGGGACCGCGATCGGCGCGGGGAAGGATGCCGGGCGGGCGTTATCCCTACGCAGCCGAGGGATCTCGGCGGCAATCCTGCTGGCGATCGCAAACAGGTGCGGCACGAATCGTTCCACTGCCTTTTTCCTCGGCATCGCGGCGGTGATCCAGGTGAGCCCCAGGCTCGCCAGTACCCGGCCGCCTATCCGGATCGGCACGGCGATGGTGGAGGATCGCGGCCTGTCCAGCGGATCGCGCATGGCATAGCCCCGTTCCCGCACCTGCTGAATGACATGCTCGATCTCTTCCGTCCGAAACGGCGCGTCGCCATTCCGCTCCGCACTGCGCCGAAGGATCTCGATCAGGAACTTCCTTTCATTATGGACGGTGGAGCCGAGATAGGCCCGCCCCAACGCGCTGCGGGAAAGGCTGAGCCGCTTGTTCAGCATCGAATGATCCAGCGACAGTGATGTGTGCGGGATCGTGCAGGCACGCACCGCCACCGCATCGCAATCGAGCAGCGCCATCGCCAACGGCCACCCCTCTCGCCTGGTGAAATCGATCATGATGCCTTCGGCCACTTCGAGCAGCATCGGTTCGTGATGGAAACCGCTGCAGAGCGACCGGGCCGTGCCGAGCAGCCGGTAGGCACCGTAGCTGGAGGGCTGCGCGGCGAATCCGGACGCCTCCAGCGTCCGCAGCAGCCGCCGGATCGTGGGCTTGGGAAACCCCGTATCGAGATGAAGATCCTGAAGCGTTGAATGGGGGCGCCGGCCGAGCGACTGGAGCAGGTCGATCGCGCGTTCAACCGATCGGATGCTGTCGCTCTTGCTCACGGCCGGCCTGATACATGCTGCCCCAGCCACGAAGGCAACGACGATATTCAACTATCCCGTCAGGCGGAATTCCGCTGGCGCCGCACCAGTGTCGAGCCTCGCGGCCGGCGGCCTATGTCATGCAGGGTGGGAGCAGCCGGCTATCCGGTGCAGCGCGCGGGCAAGCTCATCGCCCAGCAGCGGCTTCTCGATCACCACAGCGCCGGCGGCGGCGGCGGCGCAGCGGGTGCGCCGGCTGGGGTTGGTGGCAAGGAGGATGGCCGGCGCTGCGCACCCCTGCGCACGCAGCTCGGCCAGGAAGGCAAGGCCGTCATCCCGGAACCGCTGGTCGATCACCAGGCAGCAGGCGGCGGAGGGGTTGGCCCCCTCCGCCGCTCCGTCCTCCACAACCAGCCCGTCGAGGGAGAGGGCGAACTGGAGGGAGGACAGGACGGGACCGTCGCTTTCGAAGACGAGGATCGGCCGCGCAGAGTGCATCCGCCCTTCCTCACGGCTGCCCGCGATCAGGCCGCCTTCTTCCACATCGGCTCCAGCGCGGCATGTGGCGGGCATTCGGCTACGGGTGCGGGGGGAAGCCCCGCGAGTTCGTTGGCGAAGCCGTGGTTGACATCGCGGTGATGCGCTTCGTCCGCCCGGACCACGAGCACCACGTCGCGCAGCGTCGCATCTTCCGGAAGGCCCCAATACCTCTTCGCGATTTCCGGCGCAGGCACGTTTGCCGAGCGGCCCTCGTCGATCTCCGCGAGATAATTGGTGTAGCTGATCACCGCTTCCTCCTCGAAATAGCCGACGACGCGGTGCGCGGTCTTCGAGCTGACGAGGTAGAGGGCGAAGAAGAACAGGTAGAACACCCATTGCACGCCGATGATCACTGCCCGCTCGAACAGGGTGGGCTTCGATATTTCGATGAAGGTCATCAGATGCATGCGCTCATTTTCGGCTTCGTCCATGAGCGTCTTGATCCAGCCCTTGTCGTCGCACATGCGGCGCAGGCAGGCGAGGTGGTTGATCGTGGCGCCGACCATGCCAGGCACCGCGGCGACCGTTTCGAGCACCACCGCGCGGTGGCCGTAGCGCTCCGCGAAGAACGTGTCGGCACACCAGCGCAGCGCCTTGGTGAAGCCGAAAGCGATGCGGTCCGATGCTCCGCGGGGCTTGTGATGGACGGCGATATCGAGGAACGGTGCAGTCATTGGAACTTCTCCACTTGCGGCGCGAAAGTCGGTGCACCGCTGACAAGCTGCATCTATGGCGCTTTAGGGAGGCGCAAAATTTGGATGATGTCCCTACCGCGAGCCCCCTAGGGGTATTACCGGAGCTGTCGCGACCGAGCTTCGCCAGCCGGTTTCTGCCGCGCCTGTCCACGCTTTCGGCGCTGGCGCTGGCGGTGCTGGCGATTGCCGGAGGTGCGGCTATCCGCCTGTTGTTCGCCGAGGAACTCGGCCAGCAGGCGACCTTCATCTATTTCATGCCCGGCGTGGTGGTGGCGAGCGCTCTCTCCGGCCTGCGCGCCGGGGGTATGGCCGCGTTTGCGGGGGCAGCCACCGCGCTGTGGTGCGACTGGCAATTGGGACCGATCGAAAGCGGCAGCCTCGTCGCCGCGGCCGCATTCGTGGGGATGGGGCTTGCGATCGCTCTGGGCGGCGAATGGTTCCAGCACGCGCGAATGGAAACCGAGGCCGCCGCCGCGGGCCTGGCGCGGCGCGAGGCGCATCTGCGGTCAATCCTCGAGACCGTACCCGATGCAATGGTGGTGATCGACGAACAGGGTCTGATCCGCGATTTCAGCCAGGCGGCGGAACGGACCTTCGGCTGGACCGCCTCCGAAGTCATCGGACGTAACGTCAAGCTGCTGATGCCGGAGCCTTATCGCGAAGCGCATGACGGCTATCTCGAGCGCTATTACCGCACCGGCGAGAAGCGCATCATCGGCAAGGGCCGCGTGGTGGTGGGAGAACGGCGCGACGGCTCCACATTCCCGATCGAGCTTTCGGTCGGCGAAATGCGGGGAGGCGGGCAGAGGTTCTTCACCGGGTTCATCCGCGATTTGACCGAGCGCCAGCAGGCTGAGGCCCGGCTGCAGGAATTGCAGAACGAACTCGTCCACGTCTCGCGATTGACCGCTCTGGGCGAGATGGCCTCCGCGCTGGCGCATGAGATCAACCAGCCGCTCTCCGCCATCGCGAACTACCTCAAAGGCAGCAGGATGCTGCTGGCACGGGAGGAAGTGCCGCATGACCGTGTCGCCGACGCGATCGAAAGAGCCGCGAACGAGGCGCTGCGCGCGGGCGACATCATCCGCCGGCTGCGAGACTTTGTAGCCCGCGGGGAAACCGAGCGCACGGTCGAAAGCTTGCCCAAGCTCGTCCAGGAGGCCAGCGCGCTGGCGCTCATCGGGGCGAAGGAACACGGGATCCGCGTACAGTACGACTTCAGCCCTAGAATTGACCTCGTGCTGGCCGACAAGGTGCAGATCCAGCAAGTGGTCCTGAACCTTGTGCGAAATGCCGTCGATTCGCTCGCAGAATCGCCTTCGCCCAGCCGCGAACTGCGGGTGAAGATCGCGCCGGCGGACGACGGGATGGCCTCTGTCACCATCGCCGATTCCGGCCCCGGGATCAGCCCGGACGTTGCGAAACAGCTGTTTCAACCCTTCATCACCACCAAGCGCACCGGTATGGGCGTAGGCCTGTCGATCTCGCGCACCATCGTCGAGGCGCATGGCGGCCGGATCTGGGCGGAGCCGCGCGAAGGTGGCGGCGCGATATTCGGCTTTACGCTCTTGAGCGTCGGAAAGGAGGAGCTTTACGATGGCGAATAGTGGAGCGAACGAAGCGATCGTCTATGTGATCGACGACGACGACAGCGCGCGGCACTCACTGGAATTCCTGCTCGACGTGGCCGGGATAAGAGTGCGCTCGTTTCCCTCCGCCGACGCCTTCCTCAAGTCTTCGCCGCCGCTCGACGGCGCCTGCGTCGTCACCGACGTGCGGATGCCCGGAAAGAGCGGCATAGAGCTGGTGGAGGAGCTGAAGCTGCGCGAAGCGGACGTGCCGGTGATCGTGATCACCGGCCATGCCGATGTGCCGCTGGCGATTCAGGCGATGAAGGCCGGCGTCGCCGATTTCATCGAAAAGCCGTTCGACGACGAGGCGATGTTGTCCGCTATCCGCAAGGCGCTTGCGGAACAGGCGGGCGCACATGAGGCCCAGGCAGAGCGGCACGCGGTTCTGGACCGGATCGCCAGCCTTTCGCGGCGCGAGCACGAGGTCATGGACGGACTTGTGGCGGGCAAGGCCAACAAGGTCATCGCGTACGAACTCGGAATCAGTGCCCGGACTGTGGAGGTCTATCGCGCCAATGTGATGATGAAGATGCAGGCCAAGACGCTATCGGAACTCGTGCGAATGGTCACGATCGCTCGCCTCGCATGAGGGCCGGTGCATGGTCGGGAGACCATGCGAGCGACCACCTTTCCTTTCCCAACCTTGAAAAATTCAGCTTCGGCATGCTAGTCGCCAGCAACTCCTGACATTTCGAATTCGGTCGAGCGCGTCAACGGCGCTCGCCGGCCATCCAGAAAATGGAGAGCACATGGCAGAAGGGGCGGACGAAAAGCCGGGGGTGCGACGTCAGCTCTTGCCTTCACTGGACGATATAGCACCGATCACTTTTTTCGGGTCGGCAGTTGTGGCCATCGGCCTGATCCTTTTCGCCAGCATCTTTCCAGAGCGGGCGGCGAATGCCTTCGAAAATGCGAATAACTGGATCATCCTCGATGTCGGCTGGTTCTACATGCTCGCGGTCGGGATCTTCGTTGTCTTCCTGTTCGGCATCGCCCTGAGTTCCCTTGGCAGGGTTCGCTTGGGGCCCGACGATTCAGAACCGGATTACAAGTTCGGCACGTGGGTCGCGATGCTGTTCAGTGCCGGCATGGGCATCGGCATAGTCTTTTATGGCGTTGCCGAGCCGATCACCCATTTTTCCACTCCCCCGGATGCCTTGCCGGGCACTCCGCAGGCCGCGCGCGACGCGATGGAAGTGACCTTCTTCCACTGGGGCGTCCATGCCTGGGCGATCTATGCGGTGATGGGCCTGGCACTCGCCTATTTCGGATACCGCCGGGGTGAACCGCTCGCGATCCGATCGGCGTTCCTGCCGCTCCTGGGGGACAAGGCACGCGGGCCCGTGGGCGATTTCATCGACATCTTTGCAGTTGTAGGCACGCTTGCCGGCCTTGCCACGTCGCTGGGGCTGGGCGTGGCGCAGCTCAACGCGACGCTGACCTATCTTGTCGGGATAGGCCAGACGATGGATATGCAGATGGTCCTGATCGGCATCGTCACGATCCTGGCCACCATTACCGTGGCGACCGGCCTCGACAACGGCATCCGATGGATGAGCGAGGCCATCATCGCCATATCCGGCGTGCTGATGCTGCTGATCGTCGCGCTCGGCCCTACCCAGTTCCTGCTGCAGGCGCTGGTCGAGAACATGGGCCTGTATCTCGACGCCTTCGTGTCGCGTACCTTCCACATCTACGCCTATCAGCCGACCGACTGGGTGGGCGCATGGACGCTGTTCTACTGGGGCTGGTGGATTTCCTGGGCCCCCTTCGTGGGGCTGTTCATCGCCCGAATTTCACGCGGGCGGACGATCCGCGAATTCCTGCTCGGCGTGCTGTTGGCGCCGGCAGGATTCAGCTTCGTCTGGTTCACGATCTTCGGGGACACGGCGATTTGGCTGGATATGAACACAGCCGACGGAAACATATCGCGCACGGTTGCCGAGAACATGCCGATCGCACTCTTCTCGGTGTTCGAATATCTGCCGCTGTCGTCGATGCTTGCCTGGATCACCGGCCTTTTGGTCGGGATCTACTTCGTCACGGCGACGGATGCGGGCGCGCTGGTGATCTCCATGATCACGGCTCACGACACTGGCGAGGAAGGGGAGCCGGCACTATGGCTGCGCATCTTCTGGGCCCTGACCTGTGGGGCCATTGCGGCAGTGCTGCTGCTCGCCGGCGGTCTGGCCGCGGTGCAGATGGCGGCTGTGATTGCGGCTCTGCCGTTGTCGTTCATCATGCTCCTGATGTGCTACGGCATCTGGACGTCGCTTCGCCGCGAAACCGCCCTGGAGGAGAGCGGGCAATTGCCGTCCGCACCCCTCGTCGGGCCGATGGGGCAATTCGAATGGCGCCGACGTCTTCACGCGATCATCAGCCATCCGACCCGGAAGCAAGTCCAATCCTTCGTCGACTCCACCGTGCGCCCGGCGCTGCTCTCGGTGATCGACGAACTCTCCAAGCGTGAGATCGCCGCAGCCATCGAGGATGAGCCCGGCGGCGTTACCTTGCGTGTTTCACATGGGCAGGATCCGGTATTCGTCTATGGCGTGCGTGCGGTCCCCCGCCCGCTACCGAGCTTCGCTCTGGCGGATGCCGGCCGGAACCTGGACGACAGCCGCAGCAGCTATTTCCGGGCAGAAGTATATCTGGCGGAAGGAGGACGCGGGTACGACATCTATGGCTACGTCCCCGAACAGGTGATCGCTGACGTGATCGGCCACTACGATCAATTCCGCCATTTTTTATCGGTGCAATGATCGGCTCAGGTTAATTGGACCGCCACGTCCCCAGGACCTCGCCCGTGCGCGGGTTCTCTACGGTTACCTGGTTCAGCTCCACGGAAATGAAGCATGATGGCCGCTGCGCTGGGCCATTCGGCTGCACGCATTGTACCGTTCCGCCCTGCGGCAACTGATCGATCCTTCCGATTAGACGCAGCCTGAAGCCTGCCGAAGGATCGAAGTTGTCGGGCTGCACGCGTCTGACGATCTCGTAAGGTCGGCCGCCCCGCCGCGAGCCGCGCGGCTCGCCGGCAAGAAGCACCTGGCCCACCGCAAGGGTGTGCTCCGTTGCAAACGGCGCCTGCTCGTCCGGGACATCTTCCGCAGGAGCGTCGCTCGGCGGCTCGGCAGATTGCGCCTCGCCTTTCCCCTGATCCTCCACCTGGGATTCGGCAGTCGGGGGGCAGCCGACCGCACTGCTCCACGGTCGTTCGATCCAGAAACCTTCCATGGCTTCTATTCCGGCCTCTTCGCTCAACTTCCAATCGGACGCCGTCCATTGAGTCGGGCTGACGGAAACGCGCAAGGTCGCGCTTTTCTCATCATAGCTCCACGTACCCATTCCGCCGTCCGGCCTCACATCTCCAGGGCAACCGAAGGGGATGACGAGATCGAAGCGCCGCCCCGATGTCGCGATCGGATCGCTGACAAGAGGGGTGCCGGACGCGAAAGCATCCGCGGCCTTTCGCGCCAGGGTGAGAAGATCTTCTCTCGATAGGACCGGGCTTTCCGTCGGCCGA
>Ga0164243_10001388_pt1 | contig 41131 bp, 38 predicted proteins | sample OricompcompostOP_FD_108781 | JGI IMG/M metagenome (GOLD analysis project Ga0164243, IMG submission 108781) | Organic Plus compost microbial communities from Emeryville, California, USA - Original compost - Organic plus compost (OP) | ecosystem: Engineered > Solid waste > Mixed feedstock >... | reverse complement strand
GAAAGCTCAAACATGCCAGAGGCTTGGCTACCCGCTACGACAAGCGCGCCGACAACTTCCTCGCCGCCATCAAGCTCTTCTCAGCACGACTCTGGCTCAACGCTTATGAGTCCATGGCCTAGACCTGCGTCCAGGCGAGCGCCGCCAGTTCCGGCAAGACGGCGACCCGTTCGCGCGCCAGGGCCGAAGCCGCCGTTCCGCGGATCACGCGCCCCTTGATGCCATGAAAGATGGCAGCCAGGCGGAAGAAGTTGAATGCCACATAGAAGTCGTAGCCGAGCATCCCCGCCAAACCGCGCTTCCTGCAGTAGGCGGCAAGATAATCCTGCTCATGCGGAATGCCGAGCGCCGCGAGATCGGCACCCGCCAGCCCCGCTACGATATGCGGCGGCATGCGATACATCATCGCGTGATAGGCGAAATCGGCTCCCGGATGACCGAGCGTTGACAATTCCCAGTCCAGCACCGCCAGTACTCGCGGCTCCGTTGGATGGAAGATCATGTTGTCGCATCGGAAATCACCATGGACGATGCTGGTTTCATCACCCGGCGGGATATGGGCTGGCAGCCATTCGACCAGCCGATCCATATTGGGATCGCGACCGGCCGCTTCATCTTCCAGATACTGCCTGGTCCAGCGCGCGATCTGCCGTTCGAAATAATTGCCGCGCCTGCCATAGTCGCTCAAGCCGACTGCCTGATAATCGATATTGTGAAGATCGGCGATAGTGGCATTCATCGCGTCGAAATAAAGGGCGCGCTCACGCCCCGGCACGTCGGGAAAGGTCGCATCCCAGAAGATACGGCCTTCCACCATCTCCATTACGTAGAACCATGTGCCGATCACGGCATCATCGGTGCATAGCCCGTAAACCCGGGCCACGGGAAAGCCAGCACCGGCAAGTCGCGTAAGCACTTCCGCCTCCCGCTCGACGGCATGTGCACCCTTCAACAATTGGCCTGGCGGCTTGCGGCGAAGAACATAGGACCGGCCGGGTGTCATCAGCTTGTAGGTGGGGTTGGATTGCCCGCCCTTGAACTGCTCGACACGCGACGGCCCGGCATAGCCATCGACATTCGCGCGCATCCAGCTATCGAGCGCATCCAGATCGAAACCATATCCTCCGCGAACCGGCACCGTGCCGATATTGCCGGACGACGCTGCCGTCATGCCTGGGCCGCCTTCCAATCGCGCCGGATTTTCCTGGCGAGCGACCATTTGTGGACTTCGGTCGGTCCGTCATAGATTCGGAATGCACGGATTTCGCGGAATGCCTGTTCGACGATGGTATCCCCGCTGACGCCGTTGCCGCCCATCACCTGGACGCACCGGTCCGCGACACGGAATAGGGCATCGGCAACCGTCACCTTCGTCATCGAGCTTTCCACCGTCGCCAGCGAGCCCGTGTCGAGCACGCCTGCGCACCAGTCGATCATCAACTCGGCCTGCTTCAACTCGATCAGGTTATCGGCCAGCATGAAACCCACGCCTTCATGGTCGACAAGCGGCTTGCCGAACGCATGGCGGCGATTGGCGTAATCGGTCGCGATCTCGTGCGCGCGCGTCGCCACGCCATGCCAGCGCATGCAGTGGGAGAGGCGCGCCGGAGAGAGACGCACCTGGGCATATTTGAACCCCTCGCCCGATGCCCCCAGCATCTGATCGGCAGGGACACGCAGGTCGACGATATCAATTTCCGCATGGCCGCCGGGCATCGAGCTGTCGATCGTGTCCAGCACGCGCGTGATACGGATGGCGGGATCGGGCAGGTCGACCAGGAACATGCAGGCGCCGTCGTCCGACTTCGCCATGATGATGCCGACCTTCGCGCCCTGCGCGCCGGTGATGAATTTCTTGCGGCCGTTGATGATCCAATGACTGCCATCGGGCCGGCAGGTCGTCCGCATCATCGAAGGGTCGGAACCTGCCCCATCCTCCTCGGCGGGCTCGGTCATGAAGAAGGCGGAGCGCACCTCGCCGCTGACCAGTGGTTCCAGAAAGCGCGCCTTCTGTGTGGGGCTGGCGACCTTGCCCAGCAGGTACATGTTGCCTTCATCGGGAGCCGCCGTGTTGCAGGCGAGCGGTCCAAGCGGCGACAGACCCGTCCTGCGCATCACGATGGCGGTTTCGCGCTGCGTCAGATGCGCGCCATCCGCCAGGATATGCGGTGTCAGCACGCCGGCCTCCCGCGCCTTCCGCCGCATATCGGCGACAAGCTCGTCCGTCGGCCCGTGATGGTCGCGCCGTTGGTCCTTCTCAAAGGGGATCACCACTTCGCGGACGAACGCTTCCACCCGCGCCGCAATGGCCTCGGCTCTTGCCGTCATATTTCGAAACTCGCTTCCGTCTTGGCCAGCACCTCCTCGATCGTCACTCCGGGCGCGAGCTCGATCAGGCGGAAAGGGCCGCCGCGGGACTCGCGATCGAATATGGCAAGGTCGGTAATCAGCATGTCGACGACGTTGGCGCCGGTCAGCGGCAGGGTGCAGCGCGTGCGGAATTTGGGGCTGCCATTTTTCGACACATGATCCATCAGCACGATGATGCGCCGGACGCCGGCCACGAGGTCCATCGCGCCCCCCGGCCCCTTTATCATCTGGCCGGGGATCATCCAGTTCGCCAGATCGCCATTTTCGGCCACTTCCATCGCGCCCAGCACGGACAGGTCGATATGACCACCCCGGATCATCGCGAAGCTGTCGGCGGAAGAAACATAGCTGGTCCGGTCCAGCTCGGTGATCGTCTGCTTGCCGGCATTGATGATGTCGGGATCGACTTCCTGCTCGGTCGGAAATGGGCCAAGCCCCAATATGCCGTTTTCCGATTGCAGCGTAACGTCAACGCCGGGCGGAATGAAATTGCCCACCAGCGTCGGAATCCCGATGCCCAGATTAGCGGTGAAGCCGTCCCTCATCTCCCGCGCGGCGCGCGCCGCCATCTGGTCGCGGGTCCAGCCCTTCATGCCTGTATCGGTCGCCATCACGCCGCCTCCGCCCTTGTCGTGCGCCGTTCGATACGCTTTTCATTGCTGGTCGCCTGGATGAAGCGCTGGACGAACACGGCCGGCGTGTGGATGCCATCCGGGTCAAGGCTGCCCGCGGGAACGAGCATCTCCGCCTCCGCCACCGTCACCTGCCCGCATGTCGCCACCATCGGATTGAAATTCCGGGCGGACTTCCGATAGACGAGGTTGCCATATGGATCGGCCTTCCAGGCTTTCACCAGCGCAAGATCGGCGACGATCCCGGTTTCCATCACATAATCGCTGTCGCCAAAGCGGCGCACCTCCTTGCCTTCGGCGATCATCGTGCCGACACCGGTGCGCGTGTAGAAAGCAGGAATGCCGGCGCCACCCGCCCGCATCCGTTCAGCCAAAGTGCCTTGGGGATTGAACTCAACCTCCAGTTCATTGGCAAGAAACTGGCGTTCGAATTCCTTGTTCTCGCCGACATAACTAGCCACCATCCTGCGGACCCGCTTTTCGGCAAGCAGAAGTCCGAGCCCGAAATCATCGACGCCAGCATTGTTCGAAACCAGCGTCAGATCGCGCACGCCGCTTTTTAGCACGGCCTGGATCAACGTCTCTGGAATGCCGCACAGACCGAAGCCGCCTGCCGCGATGGTCATCCCATCGAACAATAGACCTTCAAGTGCGATATCGGCATTTGCCCGGAGCTTTTCCGCCATCCTCCCCTCCCCTTTTTCTTACAGGCTGCTGACGAGATGACCGCCGTCCACGGCTATCGCCGTTCCCGTCATGAAACGCGACGCATCGGAAGCCAGCAACAGCAGCGGCCCGTCGAGATCCTCCAACCGCCCCAGGCGCCGCTGCGGCACCCGGCGGACCAATGCCTGCCCGGCTTCCGTTTCCCAGAATGCGCGATTCAGTTCGGTGTCGAGATAGCCCGGCGCCAATGCGTTCACGCGAATGCCGTGACGCGCCAGTTCCAGCGCCATCACCTTGGTCATCTGCACCACGCCGGCCTTGGAAACCGCATAAGGGAGCACGGCCCCCGCCTGACGCAGACCGAGGATCGAGGCAATATTGATGATCGATCCGCCGCCGCGCGCCTTCATTGCCCGTCCGGCCGCCTGAGCCACCAGGAACATGCCCTTTAGGTTGGTGTCAATCACCGCATCCCAATCTGCCTCCGTCTGGTCGAGGGCCGGACCGTCGCGGACAATACCGGCATTGTTCACCAATATGTGGACGTCCGCCAAGGCAGCAGGCAGCGTATCCAGCGACGCATTGTCGGTGACGTCGAGCGTCATGACGGTGGCCGTTCCCCCGGAGCGGACGATATGTCCGGCGACGTCCGCCAGCGCATCCTTGCGCCGCGCCGCGAGCGTCACCGCCGCCCCCGCCTGGGCAAGCACCGCCGCGAAATGCGCGCCAAGGCCGCTGGACGCGCCAGTTACGAGCGCACGCTTGCCGGCCAGCGAGAACAGGGTGTCGATTGCCTCAGTCATCCAGCAGCATATCCTCCAGTATCTGTCGGCCGATCGCCCTGTTGATGATGTCACCGGCCACGCCGTGCCGCTGCCCTGAGACGAGGATGATGCTGGCACCCGGCTCTGACACGCCTTCCCCGATCGCGGCGGCGAGAGCGACGGCGGCGGGAAGCCCCTCCCCCGCACCGGCATCGCTGCAGATACGTACCACACTTCGCTCGCGGTTGGGCCGTCCGCCATGGATCAAGGCATAATGCTGCCGCCCGTCTTCCCGGCTACGATAAACCCTGAGCTGCAAAGGGGCGCGGATGCCGACAAAATGGGGCGTGTCTTCCCGATGAACCAGACGGGTCTGCGCGCATTGCGCCGCGAGCAGCGTGCTGATGCCGATGGATTCAAGAGATCGCGCCCAACCAAGCTCAGGCACGTCGGCCAACGACGCCACTTCTCCGTCATCGCGCAGTATCCGGCATAGCACGGCTGCCGAACCGCAACCTGCCGATCGCACGAGTTCGAGGGCTGCTTCCGCAGCAGCGTAACACCCTATCAAACCTCGTTCATGACCAATGATCGGAAAAACATGGCCGGGTCTGACAATGTCGTCGGGACGGGCATCGATGGCGGCCGCCACCGCCATCGTCCTGGCGCGATCTTCCGCCGATATCCCTGTCGAAACACCGCTGCTCGCCTCAATCGAGCATGCGAAGCCGGGACAGCGGGGATTTGCCATAGCCCCCGTCATCGCCGTCAGGCTGATCCGGCGGGCCTGATCCGGGGCGATCGGCATACAGACAAGACCGCGTGCATTGCGCGCCATGAAGTTTACGACACTCGGATCGACGTTTTGTGCGGCGGCGATCAGGCTTATCGGGGCATCGCTGGCGCCCCCCTCGGCCAGAACAGCGACACCGCCCGCGGCAATAGCCCTGACGGCACTATTGGCATCAAAACTGGGAATGGACATCAGCATCGATTGATCGCGCCGTCGCACCGGCACCGGAACATAATCGGCATCGAAAAGGGGCAGGGTTGCCATTCGCGCGTTCCTCAAGCGGCCGACGTCATGGCAAGGCAAGCGACGATATATTCCCGGAAGTAATCGGCCATCATGTCGAACTCTCCTCACCAGTCCCAGGATGCCGTCACGACGGGAAAGCGGCATCCTGATTGCGTTTGCCAGCCGTTATGAATTGGATTCGCATGAATCTTTAACGTGTTTCATTTTTGCTCGAGGCGACTACAAAGTCAACCGTCGATTGGGCTTGCGTCCCGCGCGACCGGAAAAAGATGCTGGAGGATTTCAGGCCGGTGATCCTTGATCCATGCCCGTCAAAGAAAGGAGCGGCGCCACCAGACGCCGCCCCGGTTCCCTTTGATCTTCGATGTCAGATATCCAGTGGCTCAGCCGCGCCGGCAGAACCGCCGCCGTCGCAATGAATGATCTGTCCATTGACGAATACGGCATCGTCGGATGCGAAGAACACTACCATGCCGGCAATGTCGGCCGGCGTGCCGGCGCGATCGAACGGCGTGGTGCGTCGATAGATGCGATCGGCATCTGGCACGTTCTGCTTGATCTGCTCGGTCATGATCAGGCCGGGCAGGATGCAATTGCTGCGCACATTCGCACGGCCATATTGCACCGCCAGATATTTGGTGAGCGTGATGACCCCGCCCTTGGTGGTGCCATAAGCGATCAGGGTCGACGCGCCGGTCTCCCCCGCGCCTGAGGACATGTTGATGATCGAACCGCCGCCCTGGTCGAGCATGATCGGCACCGTCGCCTTGCAGGCAATGAACATGCTTCGCAGGTTTATCGAATAGCTCAGGTCCAGCGTCTCAATCGTGGTATCCAGCAAATTCGTATCGCGCGACCAGGCTTCGGCCGTCATCGCTACATTGTTGTGCAGCACGTCGATCCGACCGAAATGATCCCTGGCGGTCGCGACAAGCTGCTGGATCGACACCTCGTCGGTGGCATCGAACTGCACCGCGATCGCCCCGTCGCCACCAACATCGTGCGCGACCTGCTCGGCACCGGTGATGTTGCGGTCCGCGATAACGACCTTCGCGCCCTCCTGCCCAAGACGTTTCGCCGTGCCGGCACCGATTCCGGCCGCGCCACCCGTAACGATCGCGACCTTGCCGTCCAATCTTCCCATCATCCTCTCCTATTTTGCGGTTCCGGTTCAGGCCGGCAAAATTTGAGCGGCCCCCCTGCTAAGCGGGGACGTGCTCGAATATCTCCTCGACCACGACAAGCTGCATTTCGGGCGCCGTCGTATCGGTCTGGGTGAGATCGGGTCCCGACCTGCCCAGCGCCGCCACGGCGGTCTCAACATCATCGAGTTCATACAACGCGACATATTGGAACTGTGGTTCGCCGGTGAGCTGGGCAGCACTGGCTCTGAAGCGCCTTGCGCCACGGAAACCGGGCAATGCCGTTACTTCCGGTAGATGCGTGCCATTATACCAGTCATTATAGGCCTGCTCCTGCTCCGTCGAAACCGGATTGGTAAAGGCGATCAGATATTTCGTCGTCATATATGCTCTCCCGCTTGATTATTGTTCCGTGCACGAGCATCGACCGGCAGGGCAGGCCTTGCGGATCAGGAAACATCCGCAAGGCGGCTCATGCCTCGCAGCCCAGAAAGGCGGTGATCGCCCCGACCGTATCCTGCGTATATTCGAGAACCATGCCATGACCGCCGCGCGGCAGAATCTGAAGCCTTGCGCCGGGAATCAACGCCGCCATCTCAACCGACTGCGCGGGCGGGGTGAGCGTATCCTCCGCCCCGATCAGGACCAGCGTGGGCGTGGCCACACCGGGCAGGTCAACCCGGCTGTCATAACGCCGCAACCCATGGGCCTGCGCCTCCAGTCCGCCGATCGTGACTGGTGTGGGGTCCTGCTCCACCGCGAAACGGGCGGCCGCATCGACGAAATCGTGATCGAACAGGAAGCGCGGCGTGAAGCCCCATGCCATGCCGAACACCGCCTGTGCGATCGGCGACACGTCGCTTCGCTTGAGCGAGAGCAGGCAATCCAGCCAGCCGTCCTGAACCGCCGTATAGGATGGAAAAGCGCTCAGCAACACCGCGCGACGAAGCAGGGGGCCATGGTGGATTAGCAGAGATTGGAGCACCGATCCGCCGAGCGACCAACCGACTACATCGACCGGCCCCAGCCCCAGCCCCTCGATCAGTGCCGCGGCATCGTCCGCCATCTGGTCGATCGTGTAGGGACCAGGCGGCACGTCGCTTTGCCCGGTGCCGCGATTGTCGAAGGTAATTACCTTGTAATGCAGGGTCAGCAGAGGCTTGACCGTCGCCCACACGCCGGAATGCCCACCCAGACCGCTTATAAGCAGAAGCGGCGGGCCATCACCTTCGATGTCATAATGCAATTGAATGCCGTTGGCGTTGATGGTCGCCATATCATTCTCCGAACAAGGACGACGCCGGGTCGATAAACCGACCCGGCGCAGGTCAGTCAGGCCAGGAATTCCTCGACGACCTTCAGAAAGGCCGCTTCCTGTTCGACCATCGGCAGATGCCCCGCCGCAGCGATGCGTTCGCTCCTCGCACCCTCGATGCCGGCGGTGAATGCCTGCGCATAGGCATCGGGCACCAAACCGTCCGCCTCTCCCCGGATCACCAGCGTGGGCGCCTTGATGTAAGGCAGCCGCCGGCCAAGCCCCCGATCGGGAATCGGCCACATGAACTTCGTCGCCGATCCCAGATTCTTCATCCGGAAAACCGCCTGCTCGCCCTTGTCATCATCGGTAAAGGCTGAAGTTTCCGCCGCCGCGCTGGCCGGATCATGCCATTTGGCCCCCGCCATGGCATCGGGTGGGAGGACGAACGGATCTGGCGCGGGTTCTGCGTCAAGCCACAGTCCGTAAGGCGAGACCAGCACGAGTTTGCGTACAAGATGAGGGGACACGGCAGCGAATTCGGCGGCGAACATGCCGCCCAGCGAATGGCCGATCACGTCGACCGGCCCCTGCCCCCAATCCTCCACCAGCTGGCGATAGTGAAGCGCCACGTCCAGGATATGCTGAAGATCCTCTATCCCGGTCGATTCCCCATAACCGGGATGTTCGGGCGCAATCACACTGTGCTTGCCGGCCAGCTTCTGCAGATAGGGCGCATCGCCGGGGTGCTGCTCGAAACCATGGAGATACAGCAGAGGAGCACCGCTGCCACCACTCCAGCTACGAATGTCATAGGAACCGACCTTCGACATGGTCATGGTCATCGGCGATACTCCTTATTTCGCGAATTCGGGGGCGGTGGCGATACCCGGCGAAATCGCCGCGACCCGCCGCTGGCTGGTCTCCGGTGTCCAGTGGTCGGGATATTCGGACCAGAGGTCGCGAAGATGGGGAATTACCTGCTCACCCATGAGGCGGGTATTTTCCGCCGCCACTTCCTCGGCCAGATCGCCCACATGGCAACAGGCGATAAGCTGCCCGATCCGCAGGTCGGTCGCCAGTTCGCGCACGCGCTGACGCACGCGTTCGGGCGATCCGGCGATGATGAAACCCTTTTCATCATATTCCCAGAAGGACATTTCACCACGCGCCGCCCGCATCTTATCCTCAGCGGTGAGCTTGCTCTCGCCAATAGTGAGATAGGTTTTCTGCGCGCGCATGGACTTTGCTGTCGTGTAACCGGGCGGTGAAGTGAACTGCGGGTCGACCGTATTCATGCGATAGAAGTATTTGACTGCGTCATAATATCTGGCTTCTGCCTCGGCATCGGTCTCCGCGCAGCAGATGATCTGGGTAAAGGCCATCCGGTTCGGGTTCATGTCACCTCCGCTCTTGTCGCAATATTCCCAATAGGCGTCGACGGCCGGCTTGGCGGAATAGAGACCGGAAAAGCTGAGGTGGCCGTAGCAATAGGATTCGTCGATCACCAGGTCCCAGGTCTCGACGCTTCCCGTGCCCGGCACCCACACCGGCGGCCGCTTCTGGACGGGACGCGGCAGTAGGTCGACATAGCGCAGCTTGGTATATTTGCCGTTGAAGGCAAATGGTTTCTGCTCTTGCCAGGACCGCAGGATCAGATTGCGCGCCTCGTGAAAGCGCTCGCGCACCTCGATCGGCGGATTGCCATAAGCGAACACGGAGTCCATCGGCGTGCCGAACACGAAGCCGGCGATGACCCGCCCATCCGACAGGCAGTCGAGATAGGCCATCTCCTCGGCCACGCGGATCGGCGGATTATAGAGCGCGAGCGAATTGCCGATCACAAGGATCGCGGCATTCTCAGTGCTGCTGGCGAGGCTGGCGGCGAGCAGATTGGGCGATGGCGTCATCGCAAAACCGCCCTGGTGATGCTCGTTGACGGCAAGTCCATCAAAGCCGGCTCTGTCCGCACCCTGCATCAGGCGAATGAACATACGATACATCTCGCCGCTTTGGCGGGGGTCGAAGAGGGCGGGATTCGGCTTGACCCAGTTCAGTTCACCTCGCTCGACGAAGTCCTTAGGTAGCTTCGGATATGTTACCTCCGCGAACCAGTGAAATTTCATGACTCATCCTTCCTTCAATTGTTTGGCCGTCGGCTATTGAGATCGCAGCGACGCATTCAGTTCATGAGCTTTCCCTGGGCCATCCACGGCGTGATCACCGCATCCAGGCCACCGTCGCAGCTGATCATCGCGCCATTGGTGTAGGCGGCCTCGTCGCTCGCGAAATAGGCCACTAGTGCGGCGATATGCTGCGGCTCGCCAAGCTGCGGCACATAGACGGCCTTCAGGGTCGATTTCAGGGTTTCCGGTGCATGCTCGCGAAGGGCTTGGGTCGCAATCGGGCCGGGACAGATCGTATTACAGCGGATTCCCTGCCTGCCATATTGCGCGGCCACGTAGCGGCTGAAATTGATCACCGCCGCTTTCGAAGACCCATAGGCCACCAGCGCACTGTCACCGCCAAGCCCCGAATCCGAGGCGATATTAACTATAGACCCGCCGCCATTTTTCAACATGTGCGGCAGCGAATATTTGGTCGCTATGAAATAGCTGCGGACATTGACCGCGAAAGACTGGTCCCACGTCTCGATGGAGGTTTCGAGGACTGTCGTGTCCGCCCCCGTTCCACCCGTATGCGCGACATTGTTGTTGAGAATATCAAGCCGGCCGTAGCGATCGATCGCCGTATCCACCATCGCCTGAATGGATGCCGCGTCAAAGGCATCGAGATGGACGGCGGACGCCCCGCCGCCGATCTCGTTCGCCACCTGCTCGGCGGCATCGACCGCTATATCCGCAACCAGCACCTTCGCGCCTTCCGACGCCAGCCGCCGCGCGGCCGCACTGCCCAGACCGCCGGCACCGCCGGTTATGATTGCAACCTTTCCTTCTACTCTCCGCATATCGCCCTCTGTCGAGAATATTGGGTGGCGCGCACGGGTGGGAACACCGCGTGCGCGCGTGAGATCAGAACCGTGTGCTCAGCTGGATGCCGTAGGTGGCGGGCTTGCCGGCGTAGCGGATCACCGCGTCCTGCTGCTTTTCCACCGTCGTCCAGTAATATTTGTTGAAGATGTTGCGACCGAAGAAGCCGACCCGCCATTTCCCGTCAGGTGATTTCACGCCCGCGCGAAGATCGACCAGGGCATAAGCGTTAAGGTCGTAATTCCCCTTGTCGCCGGCGATCAGCAAGTCGTTGCCGAACGCGGCAGTCGTGCGGCTGTGATAATTGACCGATCCGCCGACATAGGCATCCATGCTGCCCGACACCGGAAAGTCATACTGAACATCGCCCGCCAATTGCCACTTTGCGGCATATGGAAAGCTCTCGCCGGAATAGTCGGCGAAGATGCCACCCGCATTATATCCCGTATATTCCTTGATCCTGCTGTTGAGATAGGTGCCGGATGCGCTGATGTTCAGGCCGCGGGTCGGCTGCCATACCAGTTCGAGCTCGGCACCATAAAGGCGGGATTTCGGAATATTGACGAGCTGTTGAATGCCGCCGAATACGGGATCTTGTAGCAGCACATATATCTGCTTGTCCGAATAATCATAATAGAAGGCCGCGCTATTCAGCTGCATTGTCCGACCGAATAGCGGCGCCTTGAAACCGATTTCGTAGGCAAGCAGCGATTCCTGAGTCACCGGCGCGTTGGAAAGGTAGGTAGCGGCGGAGAAGGCCGGTATGCTGCCCGCCTTGTAGCCGCGGCTGACATTGGCATAAAGCAAGGTCGCGCCCGGAGTCTTGTAGTTCAGCCCGACGCGCCAGGAAACATTGTCCTCCCGCAGACGACCAATTGACGGCGCCGGATTGAAATCCTCGTCCAATGTCGTGCAGTCACCCTGCGCAACCGGCATCACCGGAGTGGTCTTCAAACCGACATTCGCGTAAAGCTGCTGCAGCGCCTGGGTCAGCATCGCGCCGTCCGCGTCAGTCGCAACCGCGCAGCTTCGTCCATCCCGGTTGGTCTTGGTATAACGAATGCCACCCTGCAAGGTGAGGCTGGGTGTGATTTCCCATTCCGCGTTGCCAAAGATCGCATAGGACTTGATGGTATTGTCGCTAAGCCCGTTGGCCGTGGAGAAATTGATTCCGTCCGGTCCGACGAAACCCAGTTCACCATTAGGTCCGACAGGTCCGAGGCCGGCGAACACACCATGGGCGTTGGATGCATCCTCCAGATAATAAGTGAAGAGCTGGTGCACCTTGTGGTGGGAATAATTGCCACCGAGCATCCATTGAATCGGCCCGCTATCGCCTTCGACGCGCAGTTCCTGGCTGAACGCCTTGACGGAACCAGTGCCATAGCGATCACCGGTCAGATAGCTGTAACCATCGTTGTCATAGAATGCCTTGGTGCTGAACCGCTGATAAGCGGAAATCGAAACCAGCCGGACATCGTCCGTCAGATCATAATTTATTCTTCCCGTAGCCATCCAGAACCAGTCATCACGCCCATAGTCCCTGTTCGGCGTCCAATCCGCCGCACGCGGGCTTTCAGGTGCCAAAGGGTAGCTCGCGACTTCGGGAATCACACCAGCCGGCACCTGCGGATCAATTTTGCGGACCTGCGGGGCGATGGTGTCGGACCTGTCGATCCAGCCAGTCGCGTTGATCTGCACGCTCAGGCGATCGGTGGGATCCCAGTCGAGCAGCGCACGACCCTGCCACTGTTCCTGCCTGCCCAGGCTGTCATTGCGGGTATAGCTTTCCTGCCAGTCGCCCCCCTGAACCGTCCGAACGGCGAGCCGCCCTTTCAATGTGCTGCTCAGCGCTCCGCTTACAAAGCCGGTCGCGTCCAGGGTATTGAAGCGGCCATATTCGGCATCCACGCCAGCGGTGAACTCACTCGTCGGCTTTGCCGCAATATAGTTGAACGCGCCGCCGGTGGAATTTTGGCCGTAGAGCGTTCCTTGAGGCCCTTTAAGGACTTCGACGCGCTCCAAGTCAAAAATGGCGCCTTTGGTCATGAAACTATAGGGGAGGGATACTTCATCGACATAGACGCTGACCGTCGGACCCGCCGAAAGGCTTTGGTCGACGAAGCCGATGCCGCGCAGCGTATAGATGGGGACGCCAAGCGCGGTTTCGGCATAGGCAAAGCCCGGAACTGTCTTGACGAGATCCGCGGCGGTCGAAACGCCGCGCTCAACCAGCGTATCGCCGGATATAGCTGCGATCGACATGCCGACGTTGTTGATCGATTGCGCACGCTTCTGCGCCGTAACGACTATATCTTCAATGCCGAATTGCGTCGTATCGACGGAAGAGGGCTGCGCGGCAGGTCCAGATGATTCCTGAGCATATACCGGTGTTGTCGATAGCGCCATCAAGGAGACACCCTGGAACAACAGAAATCCTATACCTTTCATAACCTCTCCTCCCAGTTTTAAGTGAAGCACTCGAGCACAATATCTTGATTGCAAGAGTGATCTACTTGATATTCATTCTCTCTATTTGAATGCCGATGATTCTCTCATCGTGCCGTCTTGGTTCATCAGGTCGAGATTGAGTTCACACTGTCATAAGGCAGGTCTTACGGAACTGAGCACGCCATTCCATAACGCGTTCGATATTTTTACTAAAACGCGTTTCAGAATCGATGTATCTTCTCGCCGGGAGAGATGTCAAGCCGGACTCGCTTTTTTCGGCGGCCTCCAGATGATCGGAAGAAGCACACGTTTCATTTTTCTGGGAAAGCCCATAAGAATGGGGGATGAACAAACGGGAAGCCAACAAAAGAGAGCGCCGCGCACGGGTCCTGGCGGCCGCGCGCAGCATGATTCACGACGATTCCTTTTCCATGCGTGCACTGGCTGAAAAGGCGGAAGTAAGCGTGGTCACCGCCTACAGCCTCTTCGGATCACGCCAGAACATCATTTCCTCGCTTTACGAGGAGGATCTGGCGGTTTTCGAGGAGGAACTGGACGCGCTCGGCGTCGACGCGATCGAACGCATGTTCGCCGCGCTGGGCCTGTCAGCCCAGTATTTCGGCGAAAGCCCCGCGTTCAATCGCGCGATGTTTCGGGCCATCTATGGCAGCGCGGATTCCGCTTTGAGCGACGGCTTCATTACGCCACGCGTCCGATCATGGGAAAAGCTGGTCTTGGAGGCCGCCAAAACGGGATTGCTTGACAGCGACGTGAACGTCAACGCGATGGCGAAGAACATCATCCACATGCTGATCGGCTCGATCCTGGATTGGGTGCGCGATAATATCACGCTTGAGCAGATGCACGCCGAGGTAGGCTACGGCCTCAGCCTAATCCTGATCCCAGTTGCAACCAAGAAGGCGGCGCCCGGCCTGTTCGCCCGCTTCGCCGATCACGATGCAACGCTGCGAAGTCTGGCGCAGACCTGATATGCTCGATTGCCTTTGCCCGGCGGCGGTTACAATGTCTTCCCTTCGTCATCGGCGATCCGGCCCAGCAATGTCCCTTGATTGCCGCCGCCGAACAGGCTGATAAAGGTATCGGGCAGGCAGTCAAACCCATTCCGAACATCCTCCCGATGGGCGATCAGTCCCTGCTCGGCCCATTGCGCTATCTGCCGCTGCGCGTCTGGAACATCGGCCGAAAAATCGGCCAGCAGGAAACCCCGCAAGGTGATGCTCCCATAGATGATCCGCATCATATCGAGCGGTCGCCCCGCATTGGGATCAGTTGAATCATAAGTGGCGATCTGGCCGCAAAGAACGATTCGCCCGTGGCGATTGGTGCATGCCAATGCCTGGTGAAGGAACTCGCCGCCCACATTGTCGAACACGACATCGACACCGTCAGGGCAGAGCGCCCCTAGGCGTTCGGGAACGTTCTCTCGCGCATAATCTCACCGACGCTATAGCGCATTGCTCCCGCAGCCAGCGCGCTTTTTCTGGCGACCTGCACAATCCAACGACGTGACAGCCCAATATTCGGCCGATCTGCGCCGCCATTGCCCCAACCGACCCGGCAGCGCCGGAGACCAGCAGCGCCTCACCCCGTTTAACCTCTCCCACTCCAATCGTCCCGAAATAGGCCGTCAGCGCGTTCATGCCGAACAGACCCATCGCCGCCCGCGAGGACATGCCATCGGGGATAAGCCGGAGACCATGCTGCTCCGCATCCACCCATTCATAATCCTGCCAGCTGCCCAGACCGACCACCCGCGCGCCAACCGGCCAGGCTGGATCGTCCGAAGATAATATCCGGCTTGCGGCAGGCGCCATTATCGGCTGGCCGATCTCGATCGTGGGGTAGAAACTTTCACGCTGTCCGCTGATCCAGTTTCGGATGGTCGGTGCGCAAAGCAGCTGCTCATGCCGCACCAACAACTTTCCAGGCGAAGGGAGCGCTTCCAGCGTCACCCGATCCGCAACGAAATCTTCGCGCCGAATTGGTCCATCAGGCCGCCGTGCCAATCGCCAGCGTCGATTGATAAGTTCCGGTTGGCCCATCGGATCAGCACTCCTTCCAATGATATGTAACGCGATTTACTTTCATGCCATCTCCACCCGGAGACGATCGCCATCTCGCGCGCGGAATGCCACACGACCATGTCAGAATGGCACAATTGGCAACGCAGCAATGGGGATTGATCGGAACCGAGCGAATCGATAGTTAAAATTTAACACGTTATATATTCGTGATGGCGTGCGGCGCTGACACGATGCCAGACCGGGATTGTGGCAGGCTGATGCGCAGTCGCCCAAGCCACCGGGATAGCGAGCGCCGACCCCCATCTTACAAGTAATCAACAGTCTCGAGCACACCGGAATACCGTATTCGCGCGCACGAATGATAACATGAGAAGAGAGGAGCAAGGAATGACGAGAGACAGGCTGAAGGGCAAGGTCGCCCTAATCACGGGCGGCGCCAGCGGCATTGGCCAGGCTTGTGCGATACGCTTTGCCGAGGAAGGTGCGGACGTATTCATCGCCGACCTGCAATCGGGAGATGAAACCGTTCGACTGGTGAAAGCGCTTGGCCGCAAGGCTGCCGCAATACGGACCGACACCACATCGGAATCCGATTGCGACACTATGGTCGAGGAGGCGGTATGCCAGTTCGGCCACGTCGATGTCGGCGTCATGTGCGCGGGAGTCGCTTCATTTCCGGAAGACGAACGCGAGGGGGTCGATCCCCATGACTCCGGCCATGTCATCCATCTCACGACAGCCAAATTTCAGAAGGTGATCGATATCAATGTCATCGGCGTGATGTTGAGCGCACGCGCGCTTGCTCGCCAGTTCCTGAAGCAGGGGAATGGAGGGTCGATCGTTAATATCGCTTCGACAGCGGGCAGAATTCCGGTCGCCGGCGCATCCGCTTACTGCGTTTCCAAAGCGGGGGTCATCATGCTGACCAAGGTCATGGCGCTGGAACTTGCCCGGACAGGCATCCGCGTCAACGCCGTCGGACCAGGTTTTACGACCACGCCGATGTGGAACGTCCCGGAAGATAGTGATGCCTATCGCTGGGCAATGAGCATCACGCCAATGAATCGCAATGGCACGCCGCGCGAACAGGCCGACGCCTGCCTTTATCTCGCCTGCGATGAGAGCAGTTTCATGACGGGCCAGACACTGCACCCCGCAGGCGGCCAATTTACCGGCTGAGGACGAGAGCATGCTGGAACTCCCCAAGGATGCGGACACCGATGACGATCTGACCCGCCGATCGCATATGGCGGTATCGCGAATCATCGGTGTCGCCGCACCCTTTGATGAGAACCACCCGGCAGCCATTGCGAGTCGATGCATTCGCATGGGGTCCCCCGGATTCGCCCCTGCGCCCGGAGAATATCATGTCAGCGCGAATCCGCCGTCGACCCGCAAGGCAACGCCGGTGATGAACGACGCTTCCTCAGAACAGAGATACAGCACGCTGTTCGCCACGTCGTCCTTATTGCCGAAACGCCGCAATGGCGTTCGCGAAACGACATGCTCCGCGATCATCTCCACGCTGTCGGACAGGCCGAGCCGCGTGAAATCCTCGATCAGATCGTTTCCGAGTTCGGTTTTGATGAGGCTGGGGCAAAGGCAGTTGACGCGGATGCCATATTCCAGCGCACCAGCTTCGACCGCGGCAACCTGGGTCATGCGCAGAACCGCGCTCTTGGACGCGCTATAGATCAGGACACCGGGCGTGTTGGTGAGCGCCGCCACCGATGACAGATTGACGATGCTGCCGCCGCGCCCGGCGATACCTCCGGGACGCATTGCCCGGAAAGCATGCTTCATCCCCAGTGCCGTGCCCAACACGTTGATTGAGAACAGCTGCGAGGCGCGTTCGATATCCAGGTCGTGAATAAGTTCGGAAACCTGGATGCCGGCATTGTTGACGAGAATATCGAAACCACCGAAACCATCGGCCGTCGCCGTGACGGCAGCCTCCCATTGCGCCTCATTCGTAACGTCCAGCGCGGCGCCCGCTACCCTGCCGCCGGATTTGTCCAGACCGGATACGGCTGCATCCAATTCGTCCGCATCGCGATCCGTCAACATCACATTGACACCTGCGTTCGCCAGCGCCCTGGCGACGGCAAGTCCAAACCCGCGTGCCGCACCCGTGACTACTGCGCTTTGACCGGCCTTTATCGTCATTTCATCATTCCCAACACTCTAAACGGCGGTATATCCGCCATCGACAACGAGTGCGCTGCCCACCATGAAACTAGCCTCCCCGCTTGCGAGGAACAGGGCAGCGTCGGCGATCTCGCGTGACGTTCCCGTGCGTCCAATCGGATGCGCATCCTGGATCGAAGCTATCAGTTCGGGCACATCGTTGCGATCGGCCGTAGCCTCCGCGATCATATCCGTCAGCACATAGCCGGGGTGGAGCGAATTGATGCGGATGCCATAGCCCTGCCGCGCGCAATGCACCGCTGCCGATCGCGTAAGGGACAGAACTCCGCCTTTCGATGCATCATAAGCAATCGAATTGGGGTCGGCCACCAGCGCCCTTATCGACGATATATTGACAATGCTTCCGCCGCGATCCCGCATGTCCGCGATCGCTGCCTTCGTTCCCAGGAACACTCCGTCCAGGTTCACCGCCATGATACGGCGCCAGTCTTCGAAGGACGTATTCTCGATCGAACCCAGCATCGCGACGCCGGCATTGTTGACCAATATATCGATCGGGCCGAAGCGCTCACGAACCGTCGTAAGAGCGCCGGCCCAACTCGCTTCATTGCTCACATTCAGTTCGATGCTTTCGGCGCTGCAACCCGAATCGCGCAGTTCGGCGGCGACTTTCCGGGCCTGATCAAGGCGAACATCACCAATGACAACGATCGCGCCTTCCTCGACAAATCTCGCGGCGATGGCTGCACCCAAACCACGCGCAGCGCCACTGACAAGCGCGACTTTGCCTTCCAGGCGCATATCCATCTCCATCCTCGGGGCCCGTGCAATGCGCTTCCGACTCCTGTTCATGGCAACATAGCATGGCAACATTGTCCTACAAGATTATAATAATAATCTTGACGACAATCACCACGCGCCGGTAATCATGACGCGACAATAAGAGGGGAGAATGGCTGGATAGGGCCGGTGCGCCCTGATGCGGCCTTGCGTGCCGCCACGGTTTTGCCGTGCTGCCGTTATGAGCGCCGTTTCTGCGACTTCAAGAAATCAACATATCAAAGGGAGAGGTGTCACATGCGAAACGCCTTCATTGCATCCTCGACCAGCCTGGCCGCGCTGGCGATCTCGATTCCCGCCACCGCGCAGGAAATAGCCGACGCGTCGGCCGCGTCTTCCTCAACCACGGAAGACATCATCGTCACCGCCAACCGCAAGGCCGAACGCCTGCAGGACGTGGGCATTTCGATCACCGCCGTGACCGGTGAACAACTGGTCGAACGCGGCATCAACAATGCCGGCGATATTGCCGCGATGACGCCCAATTTCCAGATGATCCGCTCCTACGCGACGCCGGGCTTCAACACGCAGATCACGATTCGCGGCATCGGACAGCCGAATTTCGAGGATTCGACCGAATCCACGGCGCCAACCTATGTCGACGAATTCTACATGATCGGCGCAGGGCAGGCCGATTTCGGCCTTTACGACCTTGCTCGCACCGAAGTCGCGCGTGGACCGCAGGGCACCGTGCAGGGCCGCAACTCCACCGCCGGATCGGTCAACTTCTACACCAACCGTCCCAATTTCGATGGCACCGCGGCATCGCTGTCCATTTCAGGCGGGCAACACAGCCTGATCCGCGCCACCGGCTTCCTGAACCTTCCGGTCAATGATGTGCTGGCCATCCGCGGCGCATTCAGCATCGATCGCAACGACGGCTATACGACCAACATCAACCCGAACCGGCTCTACAAGCATGGTGGCCAGAACAAATTCTATGCCGGACGATTCCAGATGCTGTTCGAGCCCACGGATCGCTTCTCGTTCAACCTGAAGGGTGAGTATGGCAAGGTCGGCCCGACGGCCGCGGGCAATGAACGTGCCCTGTTCACCGCGCCTGGACCAGGTGTCGGCACGATCGAAGTGCCACAGGACGCCTATGGCAACACCCAGGCGAACATGGGCACGGCACAGTACATCGATACCGTCAACGCGGACGGGGCGATGGAGGCGCAGAACCGCGTCTATCACCTGCTCGCCAACATGAGTTACGAGGTGACGGACAACTTCTCCCTCGTCGCGGTCGGCGGCATTTTGAATATGAAAAAATACAGTATCGAGGATTGCGACCACACACCTGACCCGATCTGCCTGTTCACCAACGACAGCCGTTCGAAACATCAGATGATCGAGGTGCGCGGCCTCTATACGTCGGGCGGCACCAGCGTCACGCTAGGCACATCCTATCTGCACCAGTCGCTGCACGTGCGATCGGTCACGCCCTTGTTCTTCAACGCGGAAACGACGCCCTTCCGCGACGGCGACGGCAATCCCACCGGCCTGTACGCGCAGAGCTTCCGCGACAATCAGAGCCTGAAAAGCTATGCTTTCTTCGGCCAGTCCGAACAGGAACTCAACGACCGGCTCAAGCTGATCGTCGGCGCCCGCTATACGCATGACAAGAAGGTGATCGACGCCCTGAACCAGGTTTCCTTCGACGTGCCGCTCAGCTTCGGCATTCCACGGACACTGGCGGGATTCAATGCGATCGGCGACTACGCATTCGCCAATCCGGACGTGACGACCTCGATCAACGCCAGGGATGACGGCGATCTCGCCCGCTTCCGCAAGGGGCTTATCAGCGCCAATGTGCAGCTGAACTATAAGGTCACACCGGACTTGCTGCTCTACGCCGCCTATCGTCGCGGCACCAAAAGCGGCGGCTTCATCACCGGCAATGCGAGCGGCGTGCCGACCGACCTGCGCAAATACAAGCAGGAAACCAACAACGCATATGAAGTCGGCTTCAAGTCGACGGTGCTGGACGGAATGGCCCGCGTCAACGGCGCGCTATTCTATTATGATTATAAGGATATGCAGAATACGAGCTTCATCGGAATCACCAACGTCGTCACCAACAATGACGCAACAATTTACGGCGGTGAGCTGGAAGTCGCCACTTCACCGGTCGAAGGCCTCGACATTTCGGGCGGCATTGGCGTGATCCATACCAAGGTGAAGGACATCACCAACCCCACCGGCACCGTGCCTTTCACCGGTGACGTAAAACTGCCGATGGCCCCGACCTTCACGGCCAACGCCATGATCCGCTACAATTTTGATGCCGCCGGCGGCAAGGCGTTCATCCAGCTTGATGGCCGCACCCGCACCAAGATGTTCCGGGATTCGCTGAACAATGCGTCGACACTCATTCCCGGCAGCTCGGAAGTGAATGCACGCTTCGGCTTTGGCGATGTCGACAATAGCTGGAACTTCGCGGTCTGGATCAACAACCTGTTCGATTCGCGTCGCGCGGTGAATAAGTTCGACCTGTCCGGCACGGGCAATTCGGGCGAGGTCGTCTATCAGACGCCACGCTGGATCGGCGCGACGCTGACGCTCAACTTCGGGCAGTAATCCGTGTCATCCTCCTGAAGGCGTCGGGATGCGAATTCCGGCGCCTTCCTTGTGTCCGATCGACAAGCCCCTGCAACGCTGCCGGGCGCTAAGGAAATCCCACCGCCGCCACAAACTCCCAAGAGCGCTTTCCTTTGCAGGGGGAATCCGCTAGGGATTCACAATCGATAGAGATACAAAATCGTATTACAATTTTAAGGAGGGGCCATGGTCGGCAGGGTTGCTCGCAAGATTGCGTTGGTCACCGGCGCCGGAAGCGGCGTCGGACGCGCGGTCATGCTGCGGTTCGCGGAAGAAGGCGCGATCGTCGTCGGCGTCGGCCGAACCCCGGAAACCATCGAGGAGACGGCCGCGTTGGTGAAAGCCAAAGGCGGCATGGCCTATGCCCGAGTAGCGGATCTCAGCGAAAGCAGCCCGATAGAGGCCGTCGTTGCGGATATCATCGGGGAGCATGGCCGGATCGACATCCTCGTCCACGCAGCCGGCGTCGGTTATAGCTGGGCGGAGAAAAGTCCCGGATCGATGAACGACGTCGCCACCACGTCGCCGGACAAGTGGCGCGAGGTGATGGGGATCAATCTCGACGGTTTCTACCATGCCTCGCATGCCGTGCTGCCTCACATGATCGCGGCCCAAGCCGGATCGATCGTCGCCGTGGCGAGCATATCGGGGATGGTCGGTCTGCCCGTCGCCCATGCCTATTGCGCGGCAAAGGCCGGCATCATCAACCTGACGCGGTCGATGGCGACGGCCTATGCGGACAAGAATGTCCGCAGCAACTGCATCGCCCCCGGCTTCATCGCCACGCCGATGGTGGAATCCGTCCTGTCGGTTTTCGAGGATCGGGAGGCAGCCATCGCGATCACACCGGCGGGCCGCCCCGGTACACCTGAAGAGATGGCCAATGGCTGCCTCTATCTGGCGTCGGACGAGGCCTCATATTGCAACGGCACAGTGCTGGTGATCGACGGCGGCAGCTCTGCCCGCCAGTAAAACGGCAACGAAGGAAGCGTTCCATGTTCGAACTTTCGCCGAGGGCCGCTGAGTATAAGCAGCACCTCGAATCCTTCATGGCCGAGCATGTCTATCCCAATGAGGATATATATTACGCCCAGACCGAACAGGCCGGCCCCTGGGGCGTCCAGCCGATCATCGAGCAGCTCAAGCCCCTGGCCCGTGGCGCCGGCTTGTGGAACCTGTTTCTGCCCGACGAGAAGCTGGGTGCGGGACTATCCAATCTGGAATATGCATCGCTGTGCGAGATCATGGGGCGTTCCCACCTCGCACCGGAGGTGTTCAACTGCTCGGCGCCCGACACGGGTAATATGGAAACGATCTGGCGCTACGGCACGGATGAGCAGAAAAACAGGTGGCTGACACCCCTTCTGGCCGGAAAAATCCGGTCAGCCTTTGCGATGACCGAGCCGGCAGTGGCATCTTCGGACGCAACCAACATCGAAAGCCGGATCGAGCGCGACGGCGACGATTACGTCATCAACGGGCGCAAATGGTACACGACCGGCGCGACCGATCCCCGCTGCCAGATCATGATCTTCATGGGCAAGAGCGACCCCGGCAACCAGGATCGCCACCGCCAGCAATCGATGATCCTAGTCCCCAAGGGCACGCCCGGCGTCGACGTCGTGCGTCCCCTTTCCGTGATGGGAACCTACGGGGTGCCCGATCGCGCCGCGGAGGTGGTGTTCCGCAATGTGCGCGTTCCGGCATCGAACATGCTGCTCGGCGAAGGGCGCGGGTTCGAGATCGCCCAGGGCAGGCTCGGCCCCGGCCGCATCCACCACTGCATGCGCCTGATCGGCCTGTGCGAGCGGGTATTGGAACGCATGTGCCGCCGGGTGCAGGCGCGCACGGCCTTCGGCAGCGAGCTTTCCCGCCAGTCGGTGTCGAGGGAGCGCATCGCCGAAGCCCGGATCATGATCGAGCAGATCCGCCTGCTGACGCTGAAGGCCGCTTGGATGATGGACACGGTCGGCAACAAGGCCGCCCTTGCCGAAATCGCCATGATCAAGATCGCCGCCCCCGCGACTGCCTGCCGGATCATCGACTGGGCGATACAGGCGTTCGGCGGCGGCGGCACCAGCATGGATCATTATCTGTCGGCCGGCTATGCCACGGCCCGCCTGCTGAGGCTGGCGGACGGCCCGGACGAGGTTCATCGCAACCAGCTCGCACGGCTGGAGATGAAGCGTCACGAAGCCACGGACCCGCGCATGACGGGCGGGCGCGGCGACGTGCTGTCACTTGAGGAAGTCGAACGGCGCTTCGCCCATCTAAAGCCGGGCAACCCCGGCTATCTTTGGGGATAACCGGCATGCGCGGCGCGTCAGGTGCGGGCAAAGGCCTCGTCGGGCAGGGCCTGGAGCCGCTTGAGCGTCAGCTGCATATGACGCGCCATCGCCTTCTGCGCCTTGTCGGGATCACCGGCCAGCACATGGCGCGCGATTTCGGCGAATTCCGCGAAACGCTGCTCATGCGCCCGCGGTTCTCCAGTCATATGTCCCTGCATGCGGAAAAGCTGTATGCGCATAACCGGCATGATGCTCGCGATCTGGGAATTGCCGCCGATCTCCATCATCGCGTCGTAAAAGCGGCGGTTGATTTCCAGATGCAGGTTTTCGCTGCCGTCGGACTTGAGGAAATGCCCCAGCGTATCCAGCGCTGGCGCGAAATGCCGGCGGAACGCGTCGTCGCCCTGCGACACCGCTTCGGCAGCCTTCTTCGCGATGAAACCCGTCAGCAGGGACAATATCTCAAGGAAGTCGAGCGCCTCCTTGCGGCTGAGAAGGCGCACATATGCTCCGCGATGACGCGCATTTTCGACGACGCCTTCCGCGTGCAGCCGCTTCAGCGCTTCGCGGATCGGACCTCGGCTCACACCCAGGCTGGACGCCAGGTCGGATTCGATCAGTTTCTGTCCGGGCACGATACGGCCCGCGAGAATGCCGCGATAAATGGCGCTCACTACCTTGTCGGGCGAGCTTTGCGTTTCAGCCTTGCTATCCGCGGCGGCTTCTTTCTGCACTTTCACGCTAGCGGATTCCAAGGTCGATTTCCTCGTCAAAAGATGGCCCATAAGATCGCCGGCGGTTCACCGGGCAATTCCAGCAACTCGCCATCAAGGTCAATCCACGACCGCATTGGCATCGGGGGTCAAGGCATGTCTTGCCGATCTCCCGACTCCTTCTGTCGCAACTTCCTCCATCGAACACGATACGGCCAATCGGCTCCGCGCGACGGTGGCCAATGTGTCGCTCATATCAGTCTATCGTTTAATCAAACAATTTCATAGGACAATATTGGATGGACCAGGCAATTACCGATGGAATCAAGGTGGGCGTTGTGGGCGCAGGCCTGATGGGCGGCGAGATTGCTCTGGTCCAGGGCCTCGCCGGCTATCATGTCACGTTGGTCGACAAGGATGAAACCGCTTTTGAGCGCGCCATCGCGCGTCTGACAACACTATTGGAGAAAGGCTGCGCGCGCGGCTTCTATCAGGAAGCCGATTGCCGGGCGGCGATGGCGCGGATCGTCACCACCACCAGCGTGACCGATCTCGCCGACTGCCAGATCGTCACCGAGGCGGTGGTGGAGGTGCTGGACGTGAAGCATGACGTGCTCGCCGCTATCGCGGATGCCGTGTCGTCCAACGCCATGATCGTGACCAATACGTCGACGATCCCGATTTCCGTCCTGGCCGGCAGGCTCCCTACCGAACGCCGGCCCCATTTCGTGGGAATGCATTACTTCTCACCGGTCAGCCGAATGAAACTGGTCGAGGTAATTCCCGGCCTTGCGACGGCCGAAGCGACTATCGAGCGGGCCTATGCTCTGGCCGACGCGACCGGCAAGACTCCCATAAGGGTGAAGGACGTCCCCGGTTTCGCCGTCAATCGCGTGCTGCACGTCTTCATGATCGAGGCGGTTCGTCTGGTCGAGGAAGGCGTCATCAGCGTCGAGGATATGGACACCGCGTGCCGCCTAGGCCTGGGGCACCCGATCGGACCGTTTGAGCTGATGGACGCCACCACGTCGAGCCTGTGCCTGCAGGCGCAGGAATTCATGCTCGACGCCTATGGCGAGCGGTTCCGCCCCCGGCCCCTGCTCAAGCAGCGTGTCGCCGCAGGGCTGGTGGGCGGCAAGGGCCGTCCCGGCTGGCGCAACTGAAACGAAAAAACGGCGAGAGGAAATGGCGATGGCGAGATTGATGAAGGCAGCGGTGCTGGAAGCCGCGGAAACGATCATGGTGAAAGACGTGCCCCAGCCCGATATCGGTCCGACGGACGTTCTCATCAGGGTTTCCAATTGCGGTATCTGCGGGTCCGACATCCATAGCTTCAAGACCGGCATGTATGTCGAGGCCGGCCAAGTGATGGGACATGAGTTCGTCGGCCGCGTAGCGGAGGTCGGGGCGGATGTGGCCGGCCTTTCGCCCGGCCACCGGGTGACGGGGTTTTCAGCGGGATTCTGCGGTGAGTGCAATGCCTGCAAGGCCGGCCAGTTCATCCTGTGCGCGGCGCTTTTCCAGAATTCCACCGGCTATGGCCGGCCGGGCGCATTCGCCGAATTCGTCAGGATCGAAAATGCGGAACTGGGCAGCAACATCCATCTGTTGCCCGATGTCATCGACGATATGGCGGCGGCGATGATCGAACCCATGTCGATCGGCATCACCGCCGCAGCATCGGCCGGGGTGAAACCAGGCGACAAGGTTATCGTGTTGGGCTGCGGGATGATCGGCAACGCCTGCATCCAGGCCGCCAAGGCCGCCGGCGCAGCGGAGGTGCTGGGCATCGACATATCCCCCCTGCGGCTGAAACTCGCGCGCGAATGCGGTGCCGACGATATATTCGACGCCCGGACCGGCGATGCGCTGCGATGGGTCATGGATCGGCTGGGTGCGGCCCCATACCACTATAATGTCGGCGGCAATGCCGATGTCGTGTTCGAGGCCGCCGGCATTCCGCTGACGATACAGCAATCTCTGGAGATGGTGCGGCCCGGCGGCACGATCTGCATCGTCGGGTTGCCGGAGGTCGCGGCACCGATCGACACCACCAAGATCGTCCACAAGATGCCCACGATCATCGGTTCGCTGGGCGGCGATTTCGTGGCGACCATCGAAAAGATGGCAACGGGCGCCATCGATCCGCGCCCACTGGCGACGCACCGTTTCGCGCTGGAGGACGCGTCGGCCGCCTTCGCCAAACAGCTTCAGGTGGAAGAATCGATGAAGGTGATGATCTCGCCCGACGCATGACGGCGGGGTCATTCCAGGAGTCGGGATGCGATCCGGTCGATCGACTGGCTCGTCATCCCCAATTCCCGATGCATATAGCCGCGCGCATTGCCGTATCGGAGCCCGACTTCGTCGAACATCGCCTCAAGATAGCTGGCGTCGGTCTGCAGCATGGGCCGCCAATGATCTTCGCTGGCAAGGATAGCCTGCCGATCGGGAAAATTGACGAGGAATTCGTCCCGCGTATGATCGAACCACGCACTGCTGAGCAGATAATCCGCCAGAATGGCATCCCGCTCAACGCCCAGCGCGTCGAGCAGAAGGGCGGCGGCTACCCCGGTGCGATCCTTGCCGGCGGCGCAATGAAAGACGAGCGGAAACTCGCCTTCGGCAATGGCCGCATAGAGCGCCCTGAAGCCCGCCGCCTGCACCAACGGAGTGGCGCGATAGAGATCCTGCATGATGGACCGGTCGCCCGGCGGCCGCGCGAGAAACGCGTTCACGCTATGTTGCGGAGCGCCGGTCGTCGAGCCGTCCGGCGTATGCCAGACGCGCACCCCGTCCGCAGCATACAACCCGTCGACCACGCCGCGCTCTATTCCCGAACGGAAATCGACGATCAGCCGGACCCCCAAATGCGCGATTCTTTCATGCTGCCCCGGACTCAGGCCGTCGAGCGCGGACGACCGGAAGATCAGTCCATGCTTCACCGTTCTGTCGTCCATCGTCCTGATCCTGCCAAGATCGCGAAAGTTCTGGATCTCCGCGTCGTTTACGCCCGGCACGCCTGCTCTCCCCCACGAGATAAAAGGCATAATTGCCCTACAATTTTGTGTATGAAAAATGTCTTATTACATTGACACTGGGAATGCTCTGGTGTCAAATGCGCCGGTCAGCAGGAAGCCGCAAATCGGCTCCAGAGGGAGAATCGGATGCCACGATTATATGCGGACAGGGATCGCTATCCGGTTCGCCCGGAAAACGCCCTCGTCGAAGCGACGGACGCCGCCATTCGCGATATGGTTCGTTCGTGCGTCGCCGCCAGCGGCCGCCTCCATGGCGAGACCATCCTCGGACAACTCCTCGACGAACTCGTCACAGCTGATAAGGTCGAGGCAGTCGAGCGCCGCATTCTCGATAGCGGCTATCGCTTCACCTGGTCATCGGCATTGTCGCTGCGCGACCGGCCGGATATCTACGCGTCCGAAGAGGCGCGCGACAACGGCAGCTTCTCCTTCGAGCATGAAGGCGCCGTCGTGATCGACGCCGAGCCTGGCGGGCGGCAACAGCGCGGCACCGGGGACAACGTGACCCGGACGGCGGCGAACACCATCGGTACGGCAATGTATCTCCGTACCAGCGAAAAGGTGCTGGACCTGATGCGCAACGGCGTGCCCGCCGATACCGTCGCCGTGATCGACGACAGCGGCGGAACGCTGACCGCGCCTATCCTCGATCGTTTCAAGGGCGTGATCTGCGCCGGCGGCACGATCCGCTCCCACCTCGGCATCCTAACCCGCGAATATGGCATCCCCTGCCTGATGAATGCTCGCGTCAGCGGCATCCGCGACGGCGATACCGTCGAGATCGAATCCTCCGCGCCGGCGCGCACCGCCGAATCCTATGCGGCCGGCGTCGAAATGCCCGCCCGGATCTGGAAACTGCCATGATCAGCGATCGCAAGCCGCCGAGTTACGTCCAACTCCTCGAAACCAACAACCTGATCCAGCAGACGTCCGATTCCTTCTACTGGCTGTGCCTGACGCGCACCGTCCAGGAATCGAAGCTGTATCCGGTTTCGGCCTATATCCTGCTGTCCTACCTCAACGCCTTCTATCGCTACCCCGAACTTCTCCGCAAAATCGAAACGCGGATGTCGGCGGAGGACATCGGCGACCGCAGCCGCAACATGGGCGTCAAGCTGCAGAACTCGCACATCAGCTCCTGCCTTCCCGCTTTCTACCTGCTGGGGCGAGAGATGCTGATCAACTGGGGAATGATCCGCCCGCAGGACGCGATGGACGACGTGATCTACGTCCTCGATTTCTGGAAGCGGTTCATGCTCGCCTGGCATCGCAACAGTGGCTATCTCACCAATACCCAGGCGGGCCAGCGCGGACAGATACTACCGAACCGGCGGCTGGAAGTGTTCAAGGCCGACCTCTATTCCTGCGAACCGGGCGATGAATTGCAGGAGGCGGCAAACGCCTTCATGGCGACGGCATCGCAATATGGCTTCCTGGTTTCGTGCGAGAGCCGCGTCAGCCTGACGAACAGCGGCCCCTATCGCATCGACGACAATCACGAGATGCTGATCCGCGACTTCATGGATTTCGCCGAATGCTCGCTGCCGTGGCTGGACGGTGTGGCCGCCGACGTGCCCTATAACAACATCACCGTCGTCATGTCGGTGCGCGACTGCCATTTCCATATCGTCGACGAATGGGGCAGCTTCGAAGCCGAACCGGCGTTCGTCGCGGAACGCCTTGCAGGTGTCGGTCTCTATACCTCCGATCCGTTGACGGACGGGCACCAGCCCATCGGCATGGGATCGCGCGAGGAGTTGATCCAGACCCTGCGTTCCCTGAACGAAACCGTGCGCGAAGCCACCAACAGATTGTGGATACGTATGGCGGACTGGAGCCGTGAGACGCTGCTCGACGCCGGCGCGCTGACCTATTTCTCCGCAGTCAAGGAGCTTGCGCACGTCGCCGGAGTCTATGAGGTTTCGGACTGGATGGAGATCGACCCCCGCGCCGCACGGTTCCGCTCGGTGCTCAACGACGATTATGCCAATCTCTTTCTGGGCGAACTCGTCGGTGGGCTGACGCTTTCCAGCCAGCAGCGATCGCCCTTTACGATGGCGAAGCTGGCCGAACGGCCCGTCGCGATGATGACCCCCTTGCCCTACTCGGTGCTGGCTGGCGAAGATTATGTGCCCACCTGTGGCCCGATCCAGCCCGGATCAACGCTGCTGGAACCCAAGCAGGACCGATATCGCACCAGCCGTGGCACGATCACGCTGGCCGAATATAACCGCCTAGCCCGCGAATTCGTGCCGACCGAATGCACCGAGCCGCACCGCTTCCTGTGCGAAACATGGGTCAAATATAACGCCGCTTCCCCGCAAGCCGACGAGCTTTACCGCCTGACGCAGCGGGGATCGCGCAACCTTGAAGGGCGCGGCTGCTCCATGGAGATCAAGTGATGCAGATTGGCAGCCTGATCCGGCGCGCGGCCATTCACTATCACGACGCACCCTGCCTTGTCGAAAACGATCGCATCGTCACCTTCCGCGATTTCGATGAACTGACCGACCGCCTCGGCAACGCATTGCTGGCGACGGGGCTGCAACCCGGCGACCGGGTAGGCGTGCTGCTGCCCAACGGCATCGATTGCCTGGTGGCTTATTACGCCCTCGCCAAGTCCGGGCTGGTGCGCGTGTCGCTGAACACGCGTGAGACGCCCGACGACCATTGCTACAAGCTGCAAGACAGTGGCAGCCGGGGCGTGATCTGCGGCGATGCGGAAGAAGTTCCCGACCTCGAATATTGTTTCCGCGAAAGCGTCCTGCCCGGAATGATCGCCAACGGCTCGACAGCATCATGCGCCGTGGATCGCGATCTGGAGGCCCCCTACCGGCTGGGTTATACCGGCGGCACGACCGGCCGCCCCAAGGCAGTGACGCTGACGATGCGCGGCGAAGGCGCGGAGCTTTCCGCCTTCCTCACTGATCTGGTGCCCGGTATCGGCAAGGGCGACACTTTCCTGCACGCCGCACCGATCGCGCATGCATCCGGTGCATTCTTCCTGCCGGCGCTAGTGCGCGGCGCCCGTTCGCTGGTGATGAAGAAATTCGATCCGGCCCGTTTCATCGAACTAGCGGCGGCCGAAAAGACATCCATGACCTTCCTGGTCCCGACGATGCTGGCCATGGTGCTGGAGCAGGAAAGCTGCGCAAGCGCCGACATGGCCTTCACCCGCATCGCTTATGGCGCATCGCCCATCGCGGATTCGCTGCTGCGGCGGGCAGAGATGCGCTTCGGCAACGTCTTTGCGCAATGCTATGGCCAGGCGGAAAGCCCGATGGTCATCACCTGCCTAAAGCCTGAGGATCACGACCGCACTGGTTCCTGCGGCCGGCCGTTCACCACGGTCGAAGCCGCGATCATGGACGATGCCGGCAATTTCCTGCCTCCGGGTGAGGTGGGCGAGATCGTCTGTCGCGGCACGCAGTTGATGGCGCGCTACTGGAACCGGCCGGAGGCGACGGCGGAGGCGTTCCGCCACGGCTGGCTCCATACCGGCGATGTCGGCCGCATGGACGAGGACGGCTTTTTCTACATCCTCGACCGCAAGAACGACATGCTGATTTCCGGCGGCTATAACGTCTATCCGCGCGAGGTGGAGGACGCGCTGCTAGCCTGCGATGGCGTGGTCGAGGCGGCTGTGGTCGGCCTGCCCGATTCGAAATGGGGCGACCGCGTCCACGCCGTGATCGCGGGACGCGACGGTCTTGATGCGGACGCTATCCTCACCACCGTCCGCGCGAATCTGGCCAATTACAAACAGCCCAAGTCCATCGAGATATGGCCAGAGCTGCCGAAAAGCGCCGCCAACAAGATCCTGCGCCGCACGATCCGCGACACCGTCGTCGCCCGGACCGCGCAGGCCTCCAGCCTCTGAAAGGCATTCCATGGATAAGAGCCATCTGATCCTGCACGGCCTGGCGATCAAGAAACATGCTGGAGCAGGCGACATCGCCGGGCTGATCGGCCTGACGGAAGCGGACGCCCGCTCCGGCCTCGACCACGCCGTTGCAAGCGGGCGGGCGCATGAAGCCGATGGCCGGTTCATCCTGACGCCATTGGCCCGCGTCATCCTGGAAGCGGAATATTCCGACCACTATGCCGATGCGCGCGACGACACGGCCTTCATGGACGCCTATGAGGCGTTCGAAGTCATCAACGTCCAGTTGAAGTCGATCATCACTGACTGGCAGACGATGGAGGTGGGCGGACAACGCGTCGCCAACGACCATAGCAACCACGATCACGACAACAAGGTGATCGATCGGCTGGGCGACTGCCACGAACGGGCAGGCGCTATTTTCGCCAGGCTGGAAAAAGGCGTCCCACGCCTCGGCTATTACCGCCGCAAGCTGCTTGAAGCGCTTGAGAAGGCGGAGGATGGCGCGATCGAATGGGTCAGCGACGCGCGGATCGAAAGCTACCACACGCTTTGGTTCGAACTGCACGAGGACCTGCTGCGCATCGTCGGCCGGACCCGTCAGGAGTAGGCCGGCATGTCCATCGGAAATCATATCCTGCTGCTGGATGGCGCCACCTTGCCCGATCGCACGCTGATTGGTGGCAAGGCATGGTCGATCGCGCGGATGAGTTCGCTCGGCCTCCGCGTGCCGCCGGCGTTCGTGATAACGACGCGCGTTTGTGCGCATGTGCTGGAACATGGATCGCCCCCCGCGGATCTGGAAGCGGGTATCGACGAAGCTCTGTCCTGGCTGGAAAGCAGCACCGCGCGCGGTTTCGGCGGCAGCGCTCATCCCCTGCTCGTATCGGTCCGGTCGGGCGCGCCGATCTCGATGCCGGGCATGATGGATACCGTCCTCAACCTGGGCATCAACGATGAAACCGAAGCGCTGCTGGCTGCCGAATGCGGCGACCCCGCCTTTGCCCGCGATACCCATCGCCGGTTCATCGAGCTTTATGCCGGAATCGTGCTGAAAAGCCCGATGGAGCTCGATCCCGCCGGACACCCGGAGGAATGGCGGCAAAAGGTCGCCAGCGGTAGCGGCAAAGTGCCGCAGGATGTGCGGTCGCAATTGCGCGGCGCGATCGATGCCGTCTTCAATTCATGGAATTCCCGCCGTGCGCGCCGCTATCGCGATCATCACGGCATCCCCCACGATCTGGGCACCGCCGTGACGGTGCAGGCCATGGTGTTCGGCAACATGGACGATCTTTCAGGCACCGGCGTGCTGTTCAGCCGCAACCCGCTGACCGGCGAGCCGGTTCCCTATGGCGAATTTCTGCGACGGGCGCAGGGCGAGGACATCGTATCCGGCCGGCATACCCCGATGCCGCTGGACGACCTGAAGGCGCTTCTGCCCGACGTTTACGGAGAATTGCTGGCTGCCGCCAAGCGGCTGGAGGAGGAAGCCGGCGACGTTCAGGACATCGAATTCACGCTGGAACGAGGCGCCCTTTACCTGCTCCAGACGCGTGCCGCCAAGCGCGCGCCGGTAGCGGCGCTGCGGATCGCCAGGGACATGGTGGACGAACAGCGCCTTTCGCCATCCGATGCGCTCCACCGAATTTCAAGCGAGCAGGTCCGCATCCTCCTCAGTCCCAGACTTGCGCCGAGCGCCGCGGACGGCGCTAGGATCGTCGCGAAGGGCGAAGCCGCATCACCCGGTATCGGCTGCGGCATCGTCGTCATGGATTCCAACGAGGCCGAGGAACGCGCCCGCAACGGTGAGGACGTCGTGCTGGCCAGCGCCACCACCAGCCCCGACGATCTCCACGGCATGATCGCGGCACGCGCCATCATTACCGAGCGTGGCGGTTCGACCAGCCACGCCGCTGTCGTCGGGCGCGCGCTCGGCCGCCCCTGCGTGGTCGGATGCGGCCCGGATGCGCTGGCCGGGCTTGCCGGCAAGGAAGTCACCGTCGACGGGGCGAGCGGCCAGATATTTATGGGCCGCCTGGCCGTCGAGCGTCCCGATGCCGCCAATGACGAACTGCTCGGCGCCGTGGCACGCTGGGCCGGCGCCCGATCGCCAATCGTCGTCACCGATACCCCGCCTGCGGGCGACGCCGTGGATTTCGATGCACATGCTGAAGATATCAGCGACATATTCGCAAGCCTTCCGCGCGGCATCACGGTTCGCGGTGCGGTCTTTGCCAATGATGATGACGCGGTTCGCAGGGCGATCGATGCCGGTGTCGCCGCAATCGTCACCAGCCCGGTTCTTCCGGCTCTTGTCGCGGCCGCCCAGTCCGCGCGCGAATATCGAAAGGAGACCATGTGAGCACTGTTCCCCCTGGGGACATCGAGGCCCTCGTCACGCTGTTCCAGGAGAGCGGCTGGCGCGAGATGCATCTGCAGGCCGAGGGCGTTGAGCTGTTCCTGAGCAAGGACGGCACGGCGCAATTTCCGCGCGCCCCGTTGGCAGCGACCGTCGCCGCTCCCTCGTCTGCTACGGCGGCACCCGCAGCGATCCCGGCCGCTCCGGCAGTCGCTCCGGCATCCCCCGCTCTGTCCGCGGCAGCCGCATCGGTGCCGGACAATTGCGTCGTCGTGCGCGCGCCCAGCCTCGGCACCTTCTATCGCGCGCCGAAGCCGGGCGCCCCAGCCTTCTGTGAAGTCGGGCAAGCCGTGGATGCCGACAGCCAATTGTGTCTGATCGAGGTGATGAAGCTGTTCACCACCGTTCGCGCCGGCGCCACCGGCAAGGTCCGCGAGATATGCGTCAATGATGGCGAGATGGTCGAATTCGATCAGCCGCTTTTCGTGATCGAAAGCCATGGCTGAGCCGGCAAAGCGGCACGACCGGATCTTCGTGGCCAATCGCGGGGAGATCGCCTTGCGCGCGATCGAGGCCGCGCATGCCATGGGGATGGAAACGGTGCTGGGCGTGTCGGCCGCCGACCGTGACGGGCGGGGTGCGCGCACTGCGGGCCGCGCTGTCGTGCTTGGCCCTGCGCCGGCGCGGGATTCCTATCTGCGTCCCGAACTGGTGGTCCACGCGGCGGTCGCCACCGGCTGCACCGCGCTGCACCCCGGCTACGGCTTCCTTTCGGAACGGCCCGAACTGGCCGAAATGTGCGCCAGCGAAGGTATCGCCTTCGTCGGCCCGACGCCCGAATCCATTCGCCGGGTCGGCGACAAGCTGTCCGCCCGCGCGATGGCGCGAGAGGCCGGGGTGGCGATGACGAGTGGCAGCGAAGCGGTCGACACGGTCGAGGAGGCGATCGAGATCGCGGCGGGGATCGGCTATCCCGTCATCACCAAGGCGTCCGCCGGCGGCGGCGGACGGGGCATGGCGGTCGCGCACCGGCCGGAGGAGTTGGCCGAAGCATTCGACCAGGCCGTCACCGTCGCACGGGAAGCCTTTGGCGATGGCACTCTTTTCATCGAACGCTATGTCGAGGTCGCGCGGCATCTGGAGGTGCAGGTGTTCGGCGACGGCGTGGGCGGCGTCGTCCATTTTGGCGAACGCGACTGCTCGATCCAGCGTCGCTACCAGAAGATGCTGGAGGAGGCACCGGCCGCGGTGCTGAGCCAGGAAACCCGAGAACGTCTGCACATGGCGGCCGTCACGCTGCTCGGCTCGATCGGCTATCGCAATGCCGGCACGGTCGAGTTCCTCTACGATTCCAGGACCGATGAATTCTTCTTCATGGAGGTGAACGCTCGTATCCAGGTCGAGCATCCGGTTTCCGAGATGATCTCCGGCACCGATCTCGTGCGGAAGCAGCTCGCATTGGCCACTGGAACGGCGGGCACGCTCGACCAGGCCGACATCCGCTTCGACGGCCATGCGATCGAGGTACGGATCATCGCCGAGGACCCGGACCGCGATTTCATGCCGTCACCCGGCCGGATCACGCGCTGGGAGCCACCGGCCGGCCCCGGCATCCGCGTCGACAGCGCGATGGAGGCAGGCGCAATGGTGCCGCCTTTCTACGACAGCATGATCGCCAAGCTGATCGTCCATGCGGACAGCCGCGAGGCGGCGATCGATCGCCTGAGTGCCGCGCTCGACAATTTCCGGGTCGAAGGCATCGCCACCAACATCCCGCTGCTGCGCTTCATCGTCGCGCATCCCGATTTCCGCGCGAACGCCATCACGACGCGATGGCTGGAGACCGTTCTCCTGCCCGCCTTCCAGGATTCTCAGGGATAATAACCCATGCATGTGGAATTTCTCGACCAGACCATCCGTGACGGGCAGCAGAGCCTGTGGGGCATGCGCCTTCAGGCAGGCATGGCGTTGCCCGCCACATCCTGGCTCGATCGCGCCGGCTTTCGCGTCATCGACCTTACCGGATCAAACCATTTCGAGGTGCTGATCCGGCATTGCCGCGAAAATCCGTGGGAGATGATGGACGCGCTGGTCGAAGCGATGCCGCGCACAACCCTACGTTCCGGCATGCGGTCCAACGCCTCGGTGACATTCCGCACCACGCCGGACGCGCTGATGGATTGCTGGATGCGCCAGCTCAACCGTCACGGCGCGCGCAGCTTCTGGATCTATGACGTCCTCTACAACATGGACAAGATGCTGCGGCTGGCGAAAGTCGCCAAGGAATTCGGCTCCGAAGTCGCCGGCGCGATCATGTTCACGCTCTCGCCGGTGCATGACGACGCCTATTTCGCCAACAAGGTCGATCAGCTCTCCGCGTCGACGGATATCGATACTATTCTTCTCTACGATACGGCCGGCGTTCTTGAAAAAGAACGGCTGACGACATTGCTGCCGGCGATCGTCGCCAATGCACGCGGCAAGCCGATTGAATTCCATGCCAACAACCTGCTCGGCCAGTCGGGCAAGGCCTATCTCGATTCCATCGATCTGGGCGTCAGCATCCTCCACACGGCCAGCCAGCCGATGGCCAACGGCCCGTCCGTCCCCTCCACGGAAAGCGTGCTCGCCAATATCGAACTGCTTGGCCATACGCATGATCTGGACAGGCAATTCCTGCCCCCCGTCGCCGATCATTTCGAGAAAGTGGGCAAGGCGGCCGGCTTCCTGGTCAATCAGTTCGCCGAATATAACGTGCTGTCGACGCTCCACCAGATTCCGGGCGGGATGGTCGGCACGCTGAAGGCCCAGCTTGCCCAGCACAATATGGCCGACCGCTTCGAGGACGTTCTCCACGAAGTCGCGGTCGTGCGGCGTGAACTGGGCTATCCCGGCATGGCGACCCCGTTCAGCCAGCTGGTCGGCATCCAGGCGGTGCTGAACATCGTCAAGGGGGAGCGCTATGCGATCGTGCCTGACGAGGTGATCGAATATGCCGCCGGCTATTACGGAGAGACGGTAGCCCCGATCAATCCCGACGTGCTCGACCGCATCATGTCAAGCGATCGGGCCAAGGACGTGCTGGACAATCCGCCCGAACAGCCGACGATCGAGGAGCTGCGCCAGCGTTATGGCACGCAGAACGACGACGAACTTATCCTGCGCGCGCTGATGCCGGAATCCGATCTTGAAAAGATGCGCGCGGCCGGCCCGCTCAAGCGAAACTATCCGCTGATGTCGTCGCCCGAACTGGACCAGGCACGCAAGCTGCTTCAGATCGCCGATCTGCCAGTCGTCGCCTACCAGTCCGACGCCCTCTCACTCACCTTGCGGCGATAACGTCATGCGTCGAGCTGTTCTCACCCACATAAAACGCTCACCCTTCGGCAAGGGCCGCCCCGGCGGATTGTTCGACGGTTGCCATCCCGTAGATCTCTATGCGCAGGTGATCGCCCAACTCGTCGCCGATGCGCGCATCGATCCGGCGCTGATCGACGACGTCATCAGCGGCTGTGTCGTCCAGGCGGGCGAGCAGTCGGGCAATATCGCGCGACAGGCACTGCTGGCGGCCGGACTGCCGGAGAGCATTCCCGGTGTGTCGATCGACCGCAAATGCGGTTCCGCCCAGCAGGCGATGGACTTTGCCGCGCAGGGAATCATCGCGGATGCCTATGACATCGTCGTAGCGGGCGGCGTGGAGATGATGAGCGTCGTGCCGATGCGCGCCAACCGCCTAGGCAAGGACCATCATGGCCACGGATTGAGACTGCGCTACCCGGATGGACTGGTGCATCAGGGTATTTCGGCCGAGCTGATCGCCGCCCAATGGCACCTTCCACGTGAGGCATTGGACGCCTACGCCCTGCTTTCGCACCAGCGCGCCGCCGAGGCGGAGGATGCGGGGCTGCGCCTGTGCGACATCGTGCCGATCTCGGTTCCCGCCGCCGACGGCACGCACATTGTCGACCGCGATGAAGGCGTGCGGCGCGATACATCGCTGGAGCGGCTGGCCCAATTGCGTCCCTCATTCGAGGATGAAGCGATGAAACAGCGCTTCCCGCAGATCGAATGGTCGATAACCGCGGGCAATTCCAGCCAGATCACCGATGGCGCCAGCGCCGCGCTGATCATGGAGGAATCGATCGCGATCCGCCTGGGGCTGACGCCGCGTGTGGCCTTCAGCCATTTCGCGGTCACGGGCAGCGATCCGATCATGATGCTGACGGGCGTGATCCCGGTGACGCAGAAGATTCTAGACCGATCGGGCATGCGGATTGGCGATATCGACTTTTACGAGGTGAACGAAGCGTTCGCGCCCGTCCCGCTCGCCTGGCTGGCGGACATCGGCGGCGATCCGCAGCGGATGAACGTGCAAGGCGGCGCCATCGCGCTGGGACATCCGGCGGGTGCTTCGGGAGGCAGGCTGATGGCCAACCTCGTCTCCACGCTCGAAACGCGCGGTGGTCGCTATGGCCTGCTCACCATGTGCGAATCCGGCGGCATGGCGAACGCCACCATCGTCGAACGGTGCTGACGCCCAACCAGTGAACGGGCGCCGCCGCGCCGTCCATGATGCGAATGCGAGTATCCCATGGCCGAAGCCATCGAAGCGCCTCTCGACCGCCCGTTGCACGTCGAAAACCGGACCATGCCAGTAGCACCGGAATGGACGCCCGATGCGATCGCCGATCTTTTCGCTTTGCCCTTCCTCGACCTGATATTCCGCGCCGCGCAGGTACATCGGGCGCGCCATCCGGCCACCGCGGTCCAGCGCGCCACTTTGCTTTCGATCAAGACCGGCGGTTGTCCGGCGGATTGCGGCTATTGCTCCCAAAGCGCGCGCCATGACAGCGGGTTGAAGGCGGAGAAGCTGGCGGCCGTCGAAAATGTGGTGCAGGCGGCAAGGGAGGCGCGCGACGCCGGCTCCAGCCGCTTCTGCATGGGTGCCGCGTTCCGTAACCCAAAAGAACGCGACATGCCGCGCCTGACTGAAATGGTGCGCCAAGTGAAGGCGCTCGGCCTGGAAACCTGCATGACGGCGGGCATGCTGACGCGGGACCAGGCCGATAGCTTCGCCGAAGCCGGGCTCGATTATTACAACCACAATATCGACACCAGCCCCGAATATTACGGACAGGTCATCACGACCCGCAGTTTCGCCGATCGTCTCAACACGATCTCGCACGTTCGTGAAGCCGGTATCTCGGTCTGCTGCGGTGGCATTGTCGGCATGGGCGAAACACGCGGGGATTGGGTGGGCTTCATCCATGCCTTCGCCAATATGGCGCCGCCGCCGGAAAGCGTGCCGATCAACGCCCTCGTCCCGATCAAGGGGACGCCGCTCGGCGACGTGCTGATCGGCACGCCGATGGCGGCCATCGACGATATCGAGTTCGTCCGCACGGTCGCGGTCGCGCGGATACGCATGCCCGGCAGCATGGTCCGCCTGTCGGCAGAGCGGGAAGCGCTTTCGGACGCGGCGCAGGCGTTGTGTTTTCTGGCCGGCGCTAACTCGATGTTTTCGGGCGAAAAGCTGTTGACCGCCAGCAATGCCGGCGAAGATGCGGACGATCGCCTGTTCGCACGGCTTGGGCTGGAGGATCTTCGTACCGCGCTTCCCTGCGGCCAGACAAAAGGAAAGGACCGGACATGCGCGAGGCAGTGATCGTTTCGACGGCGCGCACCCCGATCGGCAAGGCCCATCGCGGGGCGTTCAACAACACCCAGCCGCAGGAATTGGGCGGCCACGCCATCGCCGCCGCGATCCAGCGCGCCGGCTGCGCGCCCGAAGAGATAGACGATGTGGTGATGGGCTGTGCATTGCAGGAAGGATCGACCGGATCGAACATCGCGCGCCAAAGCCTGCTGCGCGCCGGCGTCCCCACCTCGGTTGCCGGGATGAGCGTCGATCGGCAATGCTCGTCGGGTCTGATGGCGGTCGCCATCGCCGCCAAGCAGATCGTCTGCGATGGCCAGAATATCGCGGTGGGCGCCGGCGTGGAATCGATCTCGCTCGTCCAGAACGAGCATATGAACCGCTTTCATGCCCAAGACCCCTGGCTCGTCGAGCATCGCCCCGACATCTATATGGCGATGCTCGAAACCGCAGAGCTGGTGGCGCGTCGCTACGGCGTTACGCGTGAGGCACAGGACCAGTATGCGCTGCAATCGCAGCAGCGGATCGCAACGGCCATGGCGGAGGGCCGGTTCGATGCGGAGATCGTGCCGCTCGACAGCGTGAAACTGGTGGCTGGCCAGGATGGCGCGCCGCCCACGCTCCAGCCCGTCCGCCTGGAAAAGGACGAAGGGCCTCGCCCCTCGACGACATTGGAAGCCCTGCAAAGCCTGAAGCCCGCGTTCCAGGGCGGACAGCAACTCGGCCATGGCGAGACAGTGACGGCGGGCAACAGTTCACAGCTGTCCGACGGCGCGTCGGCCATGGTGTTGATGGAGGCAGGCGAAGCAGCGCAGCGCGGTCTCTACCCTCTCGGCGCCTATCGCGGCATGGCGGTGGCGGGGTGCGACCCGGACGAGATGGGCATCGGTCCCGTCTTTGCCATACCCAAATTGCTGGCCGCCGCGGGACTATCGATCGACGATGTCGGCATCTGGGAACTGAACGAAGCCTTTGCCAGCCAGGTGCTCTATTGCCGGGACCGGCTGGGCATCGACAATGACAGGTTCAACGTCTCCGGCGGCGCGATCGCGATGGGCCATCCTTATGGCATGAGTGGCGCGCGCATGGCCGGACATGTCCTGATCGAAGGGAAAAGGCGCGGTGCACGCTTCGGCGTCGTCACCATGTGCGTGGGTGGCGGCATGGGCGCGGCCGGCCTGTTCGAAATATTCTGAAGGGGGAATCAACGCGATGACCGAAGCCGGCGATGTCGTCCTGTTGGACAAGGAGGATAACGGCATCGCAGTCGTGACCCTGAACCGCCCCGACCAACGCAATGCCGTCAACCCGGCGGTGGCCCAGCGCCTTGAAGCGATCGTCAAGGCGGTGGAAATCGATCCGGCCATCAATGTGGTGGTGCTGACTGGCGCTGGTGGCAAGGTGTTTTCGTCGGGGGCCGACCTGAAGATCGCGGCCGCAGGCCGGGTCGACGAACTGATGACGGCGGACGGCGGCTTTGCGGGCTTCGTCTATGCCAGGCGCCGGAAGCCATGGATCGCTGCCGTGGAGGGACTTGCGCTGGCGGGAGGATGCGAGCTGGCGCTGGCCTGCGACCTGATCGTGGCGTCGCGGGATTCCGCGTTCGGATTACCGGAAGTGGCGCGCGGCCTGATCGCGGCGGCCGGCGGCCTGTTCCGGCTTCCCAAGGCAATTCCCGTCAATGTCGCGCGGGAAATCATCCTGACGGCGGGCCGCCTGTCGGCCGAGCGAGCCGCCGCGTTCGGCATGGTCAACCGCCTGACGCCCAGCGGCGAGGTGTTGGTGCAGGCCCTGGCGCTGGCGGGCGAGATCGCCGCCAATGCGCCGCTTGCCGTGCAGGAAAGCCTGGCCATCGTCGCGCGAGTGGGAACCAGGCAGGACGGGGAATTGCAGCGCCAGAGCGATATGGCCCTGGACCGGCTGAAGCGGACCGATGACCTGATCGAAGGCGCGACCGCCTTTGTCGAAAAGCGATCGCCCATCTGGAAGGGACGGTGAAACAGTAACGCCCGTCCAGCAAACGCTGCTCGCCAGTTTTGATCGCCTGCAACCGACGGCCGCAGGCGTGCTGAGGTAGTGCCGGTTTTTTGGACAGGGCGTTAGGCCATGGACTCATAAGCGTTGGGCCAGAGTCGTGCTGAGAAGAGCTTGATGGCGGCGAGGAAGTTGTCGGCGCGCTTGTCGTAGCGGGTAGCCAAGCCTCTGGCATGTTTGAGCTTTCCGAAAAAGCGTTCGATCAGGTTGCGAT
>Ga0164243_10001387_pt1 | contig 41133 bp, 43 predicted proteins | sample OricompcompostOP_FD_108781 | JGI IMG/M metagenome (GOLD analysis project Ga0164243, IMG submission 108781) | Organic Plus compost microbial communities from Emeryville, California, USA - Original compost - Organic plus compost (OP) | ecosystem: Engineered > Solid waste > Mixed feedstock >... | reverse complement strand
CGCAGCCTCCACCGCCACCGCCGGCCCCGCGCCGCGCACATCGCTCCACCCCACCCACCCCCGCCGCGCCGCTCACACCGCTCCACCCCAACCAACCCCGCCGCGCCGCTCACACCGCTCCACCCCAACCACCCCCACCGCGCCGCTCACAGCGCTCCCATGAGCAGCGGCGCGACGACGCGGGAACACCGGAAGCGGGCCGCGGCACCAGACAGGGAGGTGGCTGGCCGAACCGGGACCGAGGTGAAGGCCGCGAGGCGGACGCGGCGTCTCGCGCGCGTGCGGGCCCCTGCCATGATGCTCGGATGTCCGCTCGCCAGTTGCTGACCAAGGCGCTCCACATCCTCGACCGGGGCGACCCCGCGCGCGGCGAGGCCGTGCTCCGCGAGGCCGTTGCCCAGGCCCGCGATGCCGGCGACGCCGTCACGGTCGTGGCCGGGCTCTGCTGTCTCGGTGAGCTGCTCGCCGCGCAGGGCCGGCGGCCGGAGGCCGTCGACACCCTCCGGGCGTGTCTCGCGGCGCAGCTGCCCGAGGAGATGGCGGAGGTCTGCGACGCCGAGCGGTCCAGGGCCCGGGAGATCCTTGCCCGCTTGGGCTGAGCCAGCGGTCACGCGCGGGCATATACTGGCCCGCATGGCGCGTCACCCACGGCGATTTAGCGGCCCCCGGTTGTCCGGTGGGCTGGCCGTCGTGCGCTGATCTCCCCGCGCCGCTTTCGCGGTGAGGTGGTCGAGACGTCCGAACCCCCGGCGACGCCGGGGGTTTCTTCGTCTCCCCCTTCTCCGTGAAAGGACAACGACTCCTCATGACCTACCTGAACCGCGCGCAGCTCGACGCTGCCCTCGCGCTCCGCGACCTCACCGACCCCCGGCAGGGTCGGCATGCGATGCAGCTCGTCGTCGACCGGATAGAGACCGCCTTGGCGGATCGCTGGCGGATACCCGTGCGGCGCGATCCCGGTGAGCGGGTCGTCAGTGTCGCGGACAACTACGACCGGTTGCGGTACGGTCCGGCGGCGGTGACGCGGGACCGGCGGTACAGCCGGTACCTGGACGACCGCCGCATGCTGCGGTCGCACACCACCGCGCGCGTCCCGGGGCTGCTCGACGAGCTCGGCCCGGACGGCCCGGACGAGATCCTGCTCAGCGTGCCCGGTGTCTGCTACCGCCGGGACGTCATCGACCGGCACCACGTCGGCGAGCCGCATCAGCTCGACCTGTGGCGTGTGCGGCGGCGCGGGCCGGCGCTCACCGCCGGCGACCTCACCGACATGATCATGACGGTCGTCGGGGCCATGCTGCCGGGGCGGACGGTCGAGACGCCACCGAGCGCGCATCCGTACACAACGGACGGTCGGGAGATCTATGTGGACGGTGTGGAGATCGGCGAGTGCGGGCTCGCCCATCCGGAGGTCGTCACCGGCGGCACCGGCCTCGCCATGGGGCTCGGGCTCGACCGGATCACCATGCTGGTCAAGGGGATCGACGACATCCGGCTCCTCCGGTCTGCCGATCCGCGGGTGGCGGGCCAGATGCGCGACCTCAGCCCGTACCGCCCGGTTTCGGCGATGCCGGCCACGAGTCGCGATCTCAGCATCGCGGTCTCCGACGACCTCGACGCCGAAGGGCTCGGCGACCGCGTGCGGACGCTGCTCGGCGACCGGGCCGGCGCCGTCGAGGAGGTCACCGTGCTGGCCGAGACCGGGTACGCCGACCTGCCCGACACGGCCCGTCGGCGGATGGGCGTGGTGCCGGGCCAGAAGAACGTGCTGCTCCGTGTCGTCCTCCGCGACCTGGCCCGGACCCTGCCGACCGCCGAGGCCAACCAGCTCCGCGACCTGATCTACGCGGGCCTGCACGAAGGGCGGGCACACGAGTGGGCGGCCAGGCCCTGAAGGTCGAAGACCGAGTCGATCCGCCGGTCCGCCGGCACCGGGTGGCGGGCCGCCGGGTCGATCAGGTACGCCCGCATGCCCGCCGCCGTCGGTCCCTCGTAGTCGGCGACGGGATTGTCACCCACGAACAGCGCCTCGCCCGGCCCGATGCCCAGCCGGTCCAGCGCGGCGCGGTAGATGGCCGGGTGGGGCTTGCGGACACCGACCTCGACCGACGTCACCACCGTGTCGACCAGGTCGGCGACGCCCATCGCGGCGAGGTGGCCGGGCACCAGGTCCGGCTCGTGGGTGTTGGAGACCACGGCGAGGCGGTAGTGCCCGGCCAGCGACCGCAGCAGCGGCCCGATGCCCGGCAGGTAGCGCACGCCCGCGTTCCACTCGTCGATGTAGGTGGCCACGAACGCGGCCACGTCGGACGGTGCCGCTCCGGGGAGGAACGACCCCGCCACGTCGAGCATCGAGAACTCGCGGTGCTCGGGTGCGCAGCGCTCCTCCCACGCGGCCCAGGCGGCCGCCCACCTGGCGCTGAACTGCACCGCGGACATCGGCGCGCCGGACACCCGCGACGCCGCCGCCACGGACCGCACCGGGGCCGGCAGGTGGCCGTCGTCGTAGTCGACCAGGGTTCCGAAGAAGTCGAACAGGATGTGTGTGACCGTCACGTCGCGGCCGCCGGGTCGCCGGCCTGGACCGGCTCGTCGGGGTCGATCGGCAGCACCACCGTGAACCAGGTCTCCCCCGGCTTCGACGTGACCCGGATGTCGCCGTGGTGCTTGTTGACCACGATCCGCCAGGAGATGTCGAGGCCCAGCCCCGTGCCCTCGCCGACCGGCTTGGTGGTGAAGAACGGCTCGAAGATCCGCGGCCGGATCGACTTGGGGATGCCCGGCCCGGTGTCGCCGACCGAGACCACCACGTGGTCGTCCTCCCGCGAGGTGCGGATGGTCAGCGTTCCCTCCTCGCCCATCGCGGCCACCGCGTTGTCGATGAGGTTGGTCCAGACCTGGTTCAGCTCCGCCGCGTACGCCGGGATGCGCGGCAGCGTGCGGTCGAACTCCTTGACCAGCCTGATGCCCGGCGGGAACTTGGCCTTCATCATCACGAGCGTGGCGTGCAGCAGCTCGTGGACGTCGACGGTCTGGTGCGGGGCCCGGTCGAGCTGCGAATACTGCTTGGCGGCGGCGACCAGCGAGGAGATGCGGGTGACCGCGTCGTCGATCTCGGTCATCAGCTGCTCGGTGTCGAGCGTGTACGTGATCCACCGCAGCGCCGGCTCGAAGTTGTCCGGGCCGACCGCGTCGCGGACCGACTGGAGCCACCCGGTGTCGATCGCGCCGGCGACCAGCGTCGGCGCGATGTCCCAGGCGCCGGCGATGTCGTGCTCCTCCAGCCAGTCGCCGACCTCGTCCTCGGCGTCGCTGGTCTGCATCGGCGTCAGCTCCGGCGCGGTCGCGGCCCGCTTGATCGCCTCCTCCTGGAGGGCGACGAGCTTGTGCAGCTGGCTGCCGTCGAGGCGGCCGTCGGCGATCATCGCGAGCTTGTTGCGCATGCCGGTGAAGCGGGTCCGCAGCACCGAGGTGGCCCGCACGGCCGCGGCGGCCGGGTTGTTGAGCTCGTGGGTCAGGCCCGCCGAAAGGGAGCCGAGGGCCAGCAGCCGCTCCCGCTCGCTGACCACGGTCTGCATGTTGCGCATCCCGAAGAACAGGCCCTCCAGCAGGTGCATGGCCATCGGGAACCACTTGCGCATCGCGTCGGCCATGATGTCGGCGGGCAGCGTGTAGAGCGTGACGTCGCTGATCGCCACCATGCTGTTGAGGTAGATCTGCGGAATGCGCTCGATGTAGGCCTGGGTGGCGCCGGCGTAGGCGCCGACCTGGTCGGTGCGCGAGGCCTCCACCTCGTCGCCGCTGACCTTCCGGCGCAGCGCCACCGTGCCGCTCAGCAGCACGTAGAAGCAGGTCGCCGGCTCGCCCTCGCGGTAGACGTACTCCCCGCCGGCCACGTGCTCGACCGTGCCGCAGCGCGCGAGGAAGTCGAGCTGGTCGTCGTCGAGCTTCTCGAACAGGAACAGTTTGCGCAGGTCGGCCGGGGTCAAGCGGTCGCCGGCCGCCGGGTCGGGCTGGCTCATTGCGCCTCCAGATAACGGTGCACCAGGGAGACGGCCATCGCACCCTCGCCGACGGCCGAGGCGACCCGCTTGACCGAGTCGGACCGCACGTCGCCCGCGGCGAAGACGCCGGGCACGCTGCACTCCAGGTGGTAGGGGTCGCGGGGCAGGGGCCACCCGACAGGTCGGCTGCCGCCCGCGATGAGGTCGGGGCCGGTGACCACGAAGCCGTTGCGGTCGCGGGTGAGCACGCCGTCGAGCCAGTCGGTGCGCGGCTCGGCCCCGATGAAGATGAACAGCCACGACGTGTCGGCCGGCCGGGTCTCCCCGGTGCGGGTGTCGCGGAGCAGCACGCGCTCGAGGTGGTCGTCGCCGCTCGCGTGGCAGACCTCGGTGCACGGATGCAGGTCGATGTTGTCGATGCCCTCGATCTGGTCGATCAGGTAGCGCGACATCGAGCGGCTCAGGTCCTCGCCGCGGATGAGGATGTGGACGCGGCGCGCGTACCGCGCGAAGTAGACCGCGGCCTGACCGGCGGAGTTGGCGCCGCCGACGATGTAGACGTCCTGCCCGGAGCAGCTCGGGGCCTCCGTCGCCGCGGAGCCGTAGAAGACCCCGCGACCCCTGAAGTCGTCGACGCCGGGGGCGGCGAGCATCCGGTACGACACGCCGGTGGCCAGCACGACCGCGTGGGAGGCGACCTCGCTGCCGTCGCTGAACCGGAGCACGCGGGTCGCGCCGCGCACGTCGAGGCTGGTCGCCTCGCGGGTGGTGAGCAGCTCGGCGCCGAACCGCACCGCCTGCCGGCGGGCCCGCTCGGCCAGCTGCGCGCCGGACACCCCGTCGGGGAAGCCGAGGTAGTTCTCGATGCGGCTGCTCTGCCCGGCCTGGCCGCCGGTGGCGTGCCGCTCGACGAGCAGCGTGCGCAGCCCCTCGCTCGCGCCGTAGACCGCCGCCCCGAGGCCGGCCGGGCCGGCGCCGACGACCACGAGGTCGTAGAAGTCCTTCGCCGGGGTGGTGGAGAGACCGACGTGGTTGGCCAGGTCCGCCTCGGTCGGCTGCACCAGCGACGTGCCCTCGGGGGTCACGACGAGCGGCACGTCGGTCTCGGTGACGCCGGCGGCGGCGAGCAGCCGGGCCCCCTCGGGCTCGTCGGAGAGGAGCCACCGGTACGGCACGAGGTTGCGCGCCAGGAAGTCGCGGACCTTGAACGACGGCGCGGACCACCGGTGGCCCACCACCCGGACCTCGGTGGACGCCGCCTCCGGGGTCGACCGCCACGCCTCCAGCAGCGAGTCGAGCACCGGGTAGAGCTTCTCCTCCGGCGGGTTCCACGGCTTGAGCAGGTAGTGGTCGAGGTCGACCCGGTTGATCGCGTCGATGGCCGCGTCGGTGTCGGCGTAGGCCGTGAGCAGGACGCGCCGGGCCCGAGGGAAGAGGTCCATCGCGGCTTCGAGGAACTCGATGCCGTTCATGTGGGGCATGCGGAAGTCGGCGAGCAGGATCGCGACCTGCTCGCCACGGAGCTTGATCTCCTTGAGCGCGTCGAGTGCCTCGGCTCCCGAACTGGCCCGCACGACCCGGTAGCTGTCGCCGTACTGCCGGCGGACGTCGCGGGCGACGGCGCGGGAGACGGAGAGGTCGTCATCGACGGTGAGGATCACCGGGTTCGCCATGCCCTCCATGAAATCACTCGGGCCGCGGCCGCTGCCGCCGCCTGTGGACAACGCTAGCGCGGGAAACCCGAGTGAAATGTCGGGTTCGTCACGCGACCGTGCCGGGGTACTTGATGCCCGCGCCGGTGTTGAGGACCACCACCTCGTCGTGCGCCGAGAGCCACCCGGTCTCCCGCAACCGGCGGGCCGCCGTCAGGCACGCCGCACCCTCCGGGCAGAGCAGCAGTCCCTCGGCCGCGCCGAACGCCCGCAGGTCGGCCAGGATCTCCTCGTCGTCGACGGCGGTCGCCGTCCCACCGGTCGCGGTCAGCGCGTCCAGGATCAGCTCGTCGCCGAGGGGTGCCGGCACCGTGATCCCGTACGCCACCGTCCGCGCGTCCGCCCACGGCTCGGCGCGCCGCGACCCCGCCGCGAACGCCCGCACGATCGGCGCGCAACCGGTCGACTGGACCGCGACGAGGCGCGGCAGCCGGTCGCCGATCCACCCCAGTGCGCGCAGCTCCAGCAGCGCCTTGTGGATGCCGATCAGCCCCACGCCGCCGCCGGTCGGGTAGATCACCACGTCGGGGACCCGCCAGCCGAGCTGCTCGCACAGCTCGTACCCCATGGTCTTCTTTCCTTCGAGCCGGTACGGCTCGCGCAGCGTCCCGGCGTCGAAGACGGCCCCGCCCGCGCCATCGACCACCGTGGCGATCCGCCGCCCGGCGTCGCTGATCACCCCGTCGACCAGGATCAGCTCGCCGCCGGCGGCCAGCACCTCGGCGCGGGTGATCGCCGGAGCGGACCGGGGCATCGCGATGGTCGCGCGCATCCCGGCGCGCGCCGCGTAGGTCGCCCACGCGGCACCCGCGTTCCCGTTGGTCGGCATCGCCACGTGCCGCAGGCCCAGCTCGCGGGCCCGCGACACGCCCACGGCCGCGCCACGCGCCTTGAACGAGCCGGTCGGCACCAGCCCCTCGTCCTTGACCAGCAGGCCGGGGAGGCCGATCGACGCTCCGTAACGGGCGGCGGGGAGCAGTGGCGTCCAGCCCTCACCGAACGTGACGACGTGGGCGTCGTCGCGCACCGGAAGGAGTTCGCGGTAGCGCCAGAGGTCCGCGCGGCGCCGGGCCACGTCGCCGGGCGAGACGGCGGCGCGCACCGCGTCGAGGTCGTATCGGGCGAGCAGCGGCGAGCCGCACCCGCAGAGGTTCGCCGGCCGGTCGGCGTCGTGCGTGGCCCCGCAGCGCGGGCATTCGAGATGCGTGAGGAACACGGGCCTATCCGATCATCCCGCGGTGACCGGCCGCCGCGGTGGGTCACCCCCGCGGCGACCGGGTACGGCGGGCGGCGGCTCACCGCGCGACGGCGGTACGCAGGTCGGCGCGGCGGCGGCCGTCCTCGACCACTGTGGACGGCCGGAGCAGGGGCCGGGCGGCCCGGGCCCGGTCGGCGGCGGCCAGCGCCTCCGCCCGCAGAGCGCGGGCGGCGACCTCCGCGGACTCGGCGGCGTCCCACGCGGCCCGCTCCTCGGCGGCGGCGGCCCGCTCGGCCGCGCGCAGCGTGTCGCGGACCGCCCGGCGCAGCACGGCCTCCTGCTCGGCCGGGTGCCGGCGCGGGTCCCACCCGTTGCGGTGCGCCAGCGCGTCGTGAAGGTCCATCACGGACAGTTCATTGTGGGCACACGCGGCCATGGCGGCGTCGTGGAGCCAGCGTTCGCGGTAGGCGTACTCCTGCGGGGTCTGTGGCGTGCGCGGCGTGGGGAAGGCCAGGGCCGCGGCGACCCGTCGGGCGGCGCGGTCAGCGTCCTCGAAGGCGGCCCAGGCCGCCTCCGCCTTCTCCTGGGCGGCGACCCACTCGTCGTGCCGCCGCCGCGCGGTGGCCTCGGCGCGGGACGCCGCCACGGCCACCTCCTCGGCGTACCGGACGAGTTCGGCGGCGGCCTCGGCGCGGCGGACCCGGCGGATGCGGGCGGCGCGCACGCGAGCGCGCAGGCCCGGCCGCCGCGGGCCGGGCGGCCCCACGCGGTTCAGGCCGGCGACCGCGAGGACGGCGAAGGCGAGCAGGATCGACCAGATCAGGACGGCGCGCGGGACGTTGACGAGGAACAGCTGCATGACCGTGTTCAACAGACACCTCACCGGTGGCGACGGAGGGGACGAACGCTTCGGGTTGTCAGTGCGCGGCGTTGTCGGCGTCGAACGGTGGGGCTCGGGGTGCGGTCTGCCGGGGGTACGGGGTTGCGTGCGGCCGGGTCGGGGCGGCGGCCGGCCGAGCGGCTCGGGCGGGGTCCGGCAGGGCGGCAACGGTGGCGGGCCCGGCGTCCACGGCGGCGTGCTCGGCGACCACGACGCCGTGCTCGGCGACCACGACGCCGTGCTCGGCGACCACGACGCCGTGCTCGGCGGCCGCGGCGCCGGCGGCAGGCACCGGAGCGGCGGCGGCCACGGCCAAGGCGGCGGGCTCCTCGACGAGCGCGGCGGCGGCCGGCGCGGTCGCGTGGCTCGGGCGGCCCGGCGGGGCGGGACGGTCTGCGCTCGATGTGACGGACGACACCGGGTGGTGGACTGCAGGGGCCGCGGCCGCCGGCGACGCCAGACCCAGGGTGCCCGAAATGCCGAGACCTACGACCAGCGCCAAAGCGGCAAAACCAGCAAAAATCCGTGTGGAACGGCGCGCCAGGCCGCGAAGAGGCCGGATCAGCGCGTCGCGGAGCACGGGACCAACCTACCGCGTCGCACCCACGACGGCACGATTCGGTCATCACGGCCGTCGATGAGGTCCCGTCGGTGGGATGCCACGCCGGCCGGCGGGTTGGCAAGCTGTCCGGGTGCACTCCCCTCGGATTCTGGACGGCCGGTACCGCCTCGACGAGCGGCTCGGTGCCGGCGGCATGTCGGTGGTGTGGCGCGGGACGGACCTCGTCCTGCGCCGCCCCGTCGCGGTGAAGGTGCTGGCCAGCGACCACGCCGTCAGCCCGGCCGCCCGCCGCCGCATCCAGGCCGAGGCCCGCGCCGCCGCCCAGCTGTCACATCCGCACGTCACGGGCGTCTTCGACTACGGCGAGACGGACGAGGGCGGCGTGCGCGTGCCGTACGTCGTGATGGAGCTCCTCCCGGGCCGGACCCTGGCGCAGCGGCTGGCCGACGGCCCCCTGCCGCCCCGGCAGGCGCTGCGGGTCCTCGCCGAGGTGGCCGACGCGCTGGCCGCCGCCCACGCGCGCGACCTCGTGCACCGCGACGTCAAGCCGTCCAACGTCATGCTCACGCCGTCCGGGGCGAAGGTGCTCGACTTCGGCATCGCCGCCGTCGTCGGCCGCGAGGAGCTGGAGGCCGAGGGGCTGCTGCTCGGCACGCCGGCCTACCTGGCGCCGGAACGCCTGACGCTCGGCCGCGTCTCCCCGGCCTCCGACGTGTACGCCCTGGGCCTGCTCGTCCACCGGGCCCTGACCGACCGCCTCCCGTGGCTGGCCGAGACGACGACCCGGATGATCGAGGCACACCGGTACGTCGACCCCGACCCGCTGCCGCCGCTCCCCGGCGTGCCGCCGTCGGTCAACGCCGTCTGCGACCGCTGCCTGGCCAAGGACCCGGCGGCCCGCCCGACGGCCGCGGAGGTGGCCGCGGTGCTGGCCGAGGCCGCCGGCGTCACGACCCCGGCGCGGGACGACGACGGGCCGGCGTCCCTCGTGGCCGTCGCCGCGCCGCCCGCCTTCCCGGAGGGCGACTACGACGATTTCGCCGCGACCCCCGCAGACGACTCCCCCGACCCGCGGATCGGCACCGGCGCCGCGGACCTCCGGGCTCCCGCCAGCGGCAGCGCCACGGACATCCCCGCCAGCGCCAGCGCCGCGCGAAAGGAAGGGCCCCTTCCTAACGCCCAGGCGTTAGGAAGGGGCCCTTCCTTCGCCGCCGGGCTGCCCCGCGCGGACGCCGGGGACACCACCGAGACCGTGCCGGCCGGCCGCGACCGGAGGCGCCGGCGCGCGCTGGCCGGTTTCGCCGCCGTGGTCGTCGTGATCGTCGTCGCGGTGGTCGCCCTGGTCGCACCGGACGCCAGGATCGCCGACACCGCCGGCGCGCCGGCCGGCGCCGCACCGCCGGCCTCGCCCGCCGGATCGACCCCGGGCCCCACGGCGACCCCCGGCGCCACCGCGCCACCGGCCGGCCCCGGCGGCAACGACGGCATCACCACCGGACGCGATGCGCCGGCCACCGGCACCGGCACCGAGCCGGAGTCGTCCCCCACCCCGGGCGGCGGTCCCGGCGGCGGCAGCGGCACCCCGTCGCCGGTGCCGCCCACGCCGACGCCGACACCCGGGCGGACGGTGAAGATCATCTCGCTGCTCGGCACGGAGATCGAGGCGCGCTGCGTGGGCGACGACGTCGAGGTGCTGGGCGTGACCCTGCTCGGCTACCGCGGCGACCATCCCTCAGGCCCGCGGGACACGGTCACCCTCACTCTCTCCCCCGTGCTCGACCTGCTCGCCCCGGCCCTCACGATCCGCCTCGCCTGCCGTGACGGCCAGCCGGTCGAGGTGTGAGCGGCGGTCAGCGGCGCCAGCGGACGGTGCGGCCCTGGCGGAGCTGGGCCAGCAGCCGCCCCCCGGCCGTGTAGAGAGCGGACTCGTCCACGCACACGTCGTGTGCGGCCCAGACCGTCCGGTTGGTCACCACCACCCAGGACGACGCGACGGCGGCGTCCAGGCACGGTACGAAGTGGACGGTGAAGTCGACCGTCGGCACGAAGACCGCCGGCCGCTCCGTCGTCAGCAGGCCGGGCGGCAGGAGGTCGAGCAGGACCGCCGCCACGGCGTGCGGCCCCAGCGCGACGTCCCGGCGCAGCCGGACCCAGGCCGCCGAACCACCGTCGAGCGACCAGTCCCCCACGACCCGGACGTCGAACAGCGCGCTGAACGGCAGCCGAGGATCCGGGTCCGGAGCGGGCCACGTGTCCGGCGACCGCCACGGGCCCGTGTCGACGTCCGGCTCCCACAGCGGCTCCTGGGCCGCCGGTACGAGCGAGGCCAGCCCGTGTGCCCGCAGCCGGCCGTCCTGCCGCAGCTCGATCCGCCGGCTGACCGTGGCCCGGCCCCGGTGCAGGGTCTCCACACGCAGGTCGGCCTCGCCCTCGCGCACAAGGGAGACGAAGTGGACGGTCACGGACTGCGGCACGAAACCGTCGCCCGCGCCGGCCGCCTCCACCACGCGGCCGAGCACGAAGCCGCCGAAGACCCCCTCGACCCCGAGCCAGGCGGGGTCGAAGGGCCGCGCGGTCACGGCTTCTCCAGCCGTACCACGGCGTCCGGCGGCACAGGGGTGCCGTCGAGCCGCCGCCACGCCGAGAGGTCGCCCGCCACCAGGTCGCCGGCTGCGTCCGGCGGCACCGCGCGGCCCCGCAGCCAGCGCGCCGCCGGCAAGTCGAGCGCCGTGCCGAACGGCACGGTCACCAGCCCGTCGCGCACCGGCGCGGCCAGCGACTCCGGCTCGCGGAACTCGGCGGCACCGCCGAACCACGCCAGCACCGTGCAGCCCGCGGCCGACCGCATCGATCCGCGCACGTACCCGGCCGGGACGTACGTGAGGTCGCCGCGCCGGAAGGCGTTCCCACCGATCTCCAGCTCGCCGTCGAGCACCAGGAACTCCTCGGCGGCGTCGTAGCCGCCGGCCACCGTGCGGGCGAACCCGGCCGGGAACCGTCCATGGAGGACGAACGTGCCCGGACGGGAGTCGAGCCGGGTGAGCGCCAGCGGCGCGGTCGCGCCGGGCATGGGCACGTCGCGCCACGGGTACGACGGCAGTGTCAGGTCGAGCGCAGCCACCCGTCTCACGGCGCCACCCCGGCGAGCGCCAGCGTCCGGCGCGCCGCGTGCAGGACGGCTGCGTCGACCATCCGGCCGGCGGCGTCGAGCACCACGCCGCTGCCGGCCGCCTCCGCCGAGGCCAGCAGGGCGATCACCGCGCGGGCGTCGGCGACCTCGGCCTCGCTCGGCGTGAACACCTCGTGGACCACGGGGATCTGGGCGGGGTGGATGCAGGCCCGGCCCGCGAAGCCGAGCCGCCGCAGCCGCTCGGTCGACGCCGCGAGGGCCGCCGGATCGGTGGTGATCCGCGAGACGGGTCCCACCGGCGGGCGGATGCCGGCCGCCACCGAGGCGAGCACCACCTGGGTACGGATGCCGACCAGCTCCACCTCGTCGTCGCCGGGCGTGATGCCGAGCTCGCCGGTGAGGTCCACCTCGCCGACTTGCAGCCGGTCGACGCGGGCCGCGCCGGCGATCGCGCGGACGTCGAGGATGGCCGGCGCCGTCTCCAGCAGCGGCATGAGCGGCGTCGTCAGGTCGCCGGCCGCGGCGAGCACCGCCGCGGCGGAGGCCACGTCGTCGGCGCCGCCGGCCTTGGCCAGCACCAGGCCGGCCAGCCCCGGCCGCCCGGCGAGGGCCCGCAGGTCGGCGTCGCGGTGCTCGCCCTGGTTGACCCGGACCCAGACGGGCACGGCCGGCGGCGCGGCGGCGAGCCAGTCGACGACGGCGGCCCGGGCCTCGTCCTTGCGGCCGTACGGCACCGCGTCCTCGAGGTCGACGATCAGCGCGTCCGCACCGCGGCCCGCCGCCTTGGCGAGCTTGTCCCCGGCGGTGGCCGGCACGTAGAGCCAGGACCGGGTCATACGGTGACCTCGCCGCGCACCAGCGCCTTCGCGATCACCGTGCGGAGGATGTCGTTGGTGCCCTCGCCGATGCTCATCAGGATCGCGTCCCGGTAGAGCCGCTCGACCTCGAACTCGGTCGAGTAGCCGTAGCCGCCGTGCACCTTCATCGCGTCGATGGCCGCCTCGAGCGCCACCTCCGAGCAGAACACCTTGGCCATGCCGGTCTCCCCGTCGGCCCGGCCGCGGCGCACCGCGTCGGCCGCCCAGTACGCCATCAGCCGGGCCGCCTGCAGCTGCGTGGCGAGCGTCGCCAGCTTCAGCTGGATCGCCTGGAACTCGGCGATGCTGCGGCCGAACGCCTTGCGCTGCCGCGCGTACGCCAGCGCCTCCTCGTGGGCCCGCTGGGCGATGCCGACCGACCGGGCGGCGATGTTCACCCGGCCCCACTCCAATGCGGACAGTGCCTGCTTGAGCCCGACGCCCTCGACCCCGCCGAGCAGCCGGTCCCGGGGCACCCGGACGTCGGTGAGCACGATCTCGCACGACTCGGTGCCCTTGTAGCCGAGCTTGGGGATGTCGCGGGTGACCTCGTACCCGTCGAGGTCGGCGTCGACCAGGAGGATGCTCATGCCCGTGTGCGCGGGCGTCGCGGTGGGGTCGGTCTTGACCAGCACCGGCAGCGGGTCGGCGTGCCGCGCGTTGGTGATCCACATCTTGGTGCCGTTGACGACGTAGTGGTCGCCGTCGAGCCGCGCGGTGGTGCGGATGCCCTGGAGATCGGTGCCGGCGTCAGGCTCGGTCAGCCCGATGCCGGTCCGCCGGACGCCGGTCGCGAGCTCGGGCAGGTACGCGCGCTTCTGCTCCTCCGTGCCGTGCGTGGCGATCATGCGGCAGGCCAGGGAGTGGCTGCCCAGGATGCCGGCGATGCCCATCCAGCCGCGGGCGATCTCCTCGAAGACCAGCGCGAACGAGACCGGGTCGAGGTCCAGGCCGCCGTACTCCTCCGGGATCGTGATGCCGAACAGGCCCATCTCGGCCATGCCGCGCACGATCTCCGTCGGGTAGCGGCCGGAGTGCTCCCATTCGCGCGCCACCGGAATGATCTCGCGGTCGACGAACGCGCGCAGCAGCGCGCGGAACTCGCGCTGGTCCTCGTCGAGGGTGAAGTCCATGGTCGCTGTCTCCTCACTCGCTCGCCCGGTGGAACACGGGCAGTGCCCGGCCGTCCGGCAGGTCGACCCAGCCCACCCGCACCGGGTCACCGATGGTCCAGTCTTCGCCGTCGAGCCGGGTGAGCACGACCGGGCCCTCCGCGAGGCGGATCCGGGCGATCGTGTACGGGACGGCCACGCCGGCGCGCGGAGCCCGGTGCACGACCGTCCAGGCGTCGACGGTGCCGGTGCCGGAGGCGTCCGCCAGCGCGAGGTGGCCGGTCGACCCGCAGTGCGCGCAGACGGCGCGCGGCGGATGCTGGGCGGCCCCGCAGGCCGCACAGCGCTGCAGCACATAGCGGTGGTGGCGGGTCGCCTCCCACCACGGCGCCGTCACGTCGTCGGGCGGCGGGACCGGGAAGACGGGCAGGTCGGTCACCGGTCCACCCCCAGGACGACCGTGGCGTGCGCGGACAGGATCCCGCCGGTGCCGTGCGCGACCGCGGTGCGGGCACCGGGCACCTGGCGCTCACCGGCCTCGCCGCGCAGCTGCCGGACCGCCTCCACGAGCAGCAGCACGCCGAGCTGTCCGGGATGGCAGTACGACAGCCCGCCGCCGCTGGTGTTGAGCGGCAGCGCGCCGCCGGGCCGGATCCGTCCACCCTGGACGAAGTCGAGCACCTCGCCCCGGCCGCAGAAGCCGAGTGCCTCGACCGTCAGCGCCGCGGTGATCGTGAACGAGTCGTAGACCTCCAGCAGGTCCACGTCGGCCGGGGTGACGCCGGCCCGCGCGAACGCCTCCGCGCCGGCCGCGGCCGCACCCTCGCTGAACGTCAGGTCGTCCACGGCGGTCATCGACGTGTTGGTCGAGCGCTCGCCGTAGCCCAGCACCTCGACCGGCGTACGGCGCAGGTCGCGGGCCCGGTCGAGCGAGGTCACCACGACCGCGCCGCCGCCGTCGGTCACCAGGCAGCAGTCCGCGACGGTCAACGGGGTGGAGACCATGGTGGCGCCGAGGACGTCGTCGACGGTCAGCGGGCCGGCGCCGTGCCGGAACGCGGCCGGGTTGCGCAGGGCCCACTCGCGCGCGGCCACGGCGAACTCGGCGAGCTGGCCCCGCGTCCCGCCGTACGCGTGGAGGTAGGCGTTGGCCGCCATGGCGTAGTACGAGATCGGGAAGAGCGGCCCGTACGGCGTCTCGAACTGCGCCTCCGGGACGTGCTCCTCCAGGACGCCGGCGAGGCTGCGCGAGCGCGCCGAGCGCTGGTTGGACGCGAAGCTGATCACCACGACGGACGCCTGGCCGGCCGCGATCGCCTGGCTGGCCCGCGCGACCATCGCCTCCGCCGCCGAACCGCCCATGAAGGTCGAGTCGACCCAGCGCGGCGTAAGCCCCAGGTACTCGGCCACCTGGGTGGTGGAGAAGCGGGCCACCCCGGTGGTGGCGAGCCCGTCGACGTCGGCGAGCGTCAGCCCGGCGTCGGCCAGCGCGCGGGTGACCGCCTGCGTCTGGAGCGTCAGGATCGACTTGCCGGTGACCCCGAGGTCGGACTCGGCCGCCCCCACGATGGCGGTCCTCACGGCGCGGCCCCGGGCCCGTCCACCCGCCCGAGCAGCACCGTCGCGCGCGCCGGGCGGGCCGCCGGCCGTTCCGGGCCGTGGTCGCTGGCGAGGATCGTCGCGGTCAGGTCGACGGTGACCCGGTCGCCGTCGACCGCCGCCACGGTGCCCTCGCAGCGCACGGTCTCCCCGGCGAACATGAGGTTGCGGAAGGTGAAGGACAGCTCGTGCACGAAGCACCGCGGTCCCAGGGCGTCCTGGAGCAGCTCCACGAAGAGCGCGCCGAACACCTGCCCGTCGACCACCAGCCCCGGCACCCTGGCCGCCGCGACGAACTCCGGGTCGTAGTGCAGGCGGTAGAAGTCCCAGGTGGCACCCGCGTACGCGATCATGTCCACCAGGTTGATCGTCCGCTCCAGCGGCGGCAGCGCGTCGCCGGGCCTCATGCCGTGCTCACCAGGATGATCGTCTCCTCGTTGACCGCCAGCAGCTCGCCGTGCTGGTTGGTGTACGTCGCCCGCGAGCTGACGATCAGCATGTCGGCGCCGGAGCTGGTCTTCTTCTCGGTCAGGTCGTGGATCTCCCAGGTCGCCGTCACGATGTCGTCGGGCCGGATCCGCCGGTGGAAGGTGTACGCGTTGCCGCCGCGCACCTGCCGGGTGCCCGGCGCGTCGAGGCGCCACGAATGGCCGGCGTAGCCGTCGGGATCGATCGGCAGGTTCGCGTACTGGTTGGTCTCGCAGACCAGCGTCGGCGGCGCGGTGACCCCGTCGAGGCCCTGTTCCCGCGCGTACGCCGGGTCGGAGTAGAGCGGGTTGTCGTCGCCGACCGCGAGCCCGAAGTAGCGGAAGGCCGCGGCGCCGAACGGCTCCGGCGCGGTGTAGACCCGGCGCGTGCCGATCAGAGCCCGCATCTCGTCGGTCAACAGGCTCATGCCGCCGCTCCGCTCGCTCATGCCGGATACACCGCCGTCGGGAAGACCTCGATCAGGAACTCGGGACGCAGGAGCGCGGCGCAGATGGCCCCGGTCGACGCCGGCCACGGCGGCGAGAGCAGCCGCTCGCGCACCCCGGCCACCGCGCGGTAGTCGGGCAGCGCCGACGCCACGCAGTACTCCGTGGTCTCGACGAGGTCCGCCGGGCCGAGCCCGGCGTGCGCCAGCAGCTCGAGGATCGACCCGAACGTCACCTCCGCCTGCGCGCCGATGTCGCCCGGATGCAGCGCGGCCTGGGTCTCCATGTCCAGCGCGGCGAAGCCGGACATGTAGAGCGTGCGGCCGGCCTTCACACCCGGGGAGTACGTGAGCGAGTCGTACCGCGACCAGCCCGGGTTGACCAGCTCCAGCGGGTGCCGCGACGCGGTGACATCCAGCGCGACGAGCGCGTCGGGGTGGTGCAGCCGGCTCATCAGGATGCCGCCGGCCCCGGGGAAGACACCCGCGCCGCCGAGCCGCTCCGCGCGGACCCGGTGCGTGCGCCGGTAGACGTCGCGGGTGGCCGGCGTGGTGTAGTCGTACGTGGTGACGGCCGCGTCGAGGGAGAGCCCGGCCGCGGCGAGCAGGTCGCCGGCCCGGTCCAGGCAGTACGCGTACTGCCCGACGAGGTCGCCCTGGTGCACCACCTCGCCGCCGGCGTCGACCGGCACGATCGTCGGCAGGTACACGGCGCCGTCGTGCCCCTCCCGCACCGGCGACGCGCGCCAGGTGCCGGCCGCCCGCTTCTCGCTGGCGACCCGCACCTGCCCGCCGCCGGCGACCGCGTGCAGCTCCACCTCCAGCAGTGCCGTGCGCCGCACGAGCCGGTCCACCACCACGGTGCGCACCGACGGCCGGTGCGCGCCGAAGACCTCCGCGCGCACGGCCTCGGCCGCCGCGTAGTCGTCGAGCCCGGCCACCGTCACGTTTTCGGTGACCCGGGTGACGTCGGCGGGCCCGAAGCCGGCGGCCGCGAGGATCGTCAGCACCTTCTCGTACGCGGTGCGGGCCTGCTGCTCCATCGTCCCGCTGACGGTCATCTTGCCGACGGCGGCGTCGAAGGCGGCCGACGTGTGCCCGGAGGTCCAGGCGGCGTCCCCTTCGGACAGTCCTAAACAGAACGTGAACCCGTCGTACGGGAACCACGGGAACGACTCCGGCCGGATGGCGGACAGGGTCACGGTTCGATCCTCACCTTCGCGGCGGCCAGCAACGGTGCGAGCGACGGCAGCTCGTCCAGCGCGCGCGTGGCCGCGATCAGCGCGCCGGCGGCGGGGCCCGCGTTGCCGCGGACCTTCGCGTCAAGCTGCTCGTCGGAGAGCGGGGTGTCGGGGCCGCCGGCGCTGCGCCGCACCGCGCCGGTCACCACCCGGCCGTCCGCGAGGGTCACCCGGGCGGCGCCGGGAGCGTCGGCGGCGGGCCGGCCGCCGTGCGGGGTGACCGTCCATGTCACCGTCCGGGCCAGCGCCTCGACCTCGGGCCGGGCGATCGACGCGGGGTCGTACGTGGCGATGGTGACGTCGCCGTCGACCAGCATCGCCGCGACGCTCCACGGGAGGGAGAACTTGGCGGCGTACGGGGTCGCCGGGCGGGCCAGATCCCGCCGGGTGTCGCAGACGGTCGGCGCGGAGTCGGGATGCACGTCGACGTCGACGGCCACCACGTCGGCCGCGGCGAAGCCCTCCCGGTGCCGCGCGTCGCGGACGGCGTCGAGTGCCGCGTGGGCGAGCTGGCAGGCCGGGTACGGCTTGATCCCGATCCGGGTCGTCTCCCAGCGCTCGCCCAGTCCCTCCACGATGGACTCCGGGTGGACGGCGCCGGTGGCGAGCGCGTCGAAGACGCCGTGCGGGCCGTCGAACACGGTGGCCGGGCCGCTGGCACCGGCGGCGGCGAGCCGGGCGGCGAGGATGCCGGCGTGCGAGGCGAATCCGGGATGCAGCTGCTTGGTCGACGCACCGGTGTGCAGGAAGGCGAGCAGCCCGCCGGCCTGGCTGCCGGCGATGCCGAGCGCGTCCGTGGCGCGGGCCGCGTCGAGGCCCATCAGCCGGGCCGCGACGAGCGCCGAGGAGAACACGCCGGCGGCCATCGTCGCGTGCAGGCCGCGGGCGTGGAAGCCGTGCGGCGCGGCGGCCGCGACCCGGCAGGCGGTCTCGTAGCCGGCGACGGCCGCGGTGAGCACGTCCCGCCCGGACGCGCCGACCTGCTCGCCGACCGCCAGCGCCGCGGGCAGCACGACGGCGGTGGCGTGCACGAGGCCGCCGGCGTGGGTGTCGTCGAAGTCCAGCGCGTGCACCAGCGCGCCGCTGGCCAGGGCCGCCGCCGGCGCGCCGACGCGCGCGTCCGACCCGAGCAGCGTCGCCTCGGGCGGGCCGCCGAGGCCGCGGGCGACCGCGACCACCGGCGCCACCGCGCCGGCCCGCAGCCCGCCCAGCGCGGTGCCGAGCCCGTCGAGCAGGTGGCGCACCGCGGCCCGGCGCACCTCCGCCGGCGGGTCCAGCGGGCCGGTGCCCCACGCGGCGAGCGTCTCGGCGACCGGAACCCGGTCACGCGCGGGACCGGCGGTCATCGGCTCGCCGCCTCCGCGCCGCCGTCGGGCTGGCCCGAGGACGCCGCGCCGCCGCCGGCCGGCACCGGGTCGCCGAAGGCGCCCTTCGCGGCCAGCGCCTCCACCGTCCCCGGATCGAGGCCCAGGATCTCCCCGGTGACGAGCGCGAAGTCCTCGTTGCGCCGCGGGGCCCGCCGGTACGCCGGCGGCTCGGCGCCGACCCGGACCGGCGAGGCGAGCTGCCGCAGGCTGCCGAAGCGCGGGTGCTCGGTGGTGACGACGAGGTCACGCGCCGCGGTGTGCGGGTCGGCCAGCGCGGCGGCCACGTCGTTGACCGGCCCGCAGGGGATGGACGCGGCGTAGAGCAGCGGCAGCCACTCCGCCACCGTCTTCGTCTTGAAGATCGCCTCCAGCTCCGGCAGCAGGGTCGCGCTGTTCTCCCGGCGCTTGGCGAAGCTGCCGTACGGCGAGTCCGGCTCGGCCCACTCCGGGTGGCCGACGACCGCGGCGAGCCGTGCCCAGAACTTCTCCTTGGCGCAGCCGACCACCATCCAGCCGTCGCTGGCCTCGAACGCTTGGAACGGCACCAGCGAAGGGTGTGCCGAGTGGTGGGTCCGCACGGGCTGGAATCCGGCGTTCATGTGCCAGGTGGCCGGGTAGGTCAGCATGCTCACGGCGGTGTCGAAGAGGCTGACGTCGCAGTCCATGCCGACGCCGTCGCGCCGGGCGGCGTGCACGCCGGCGAGCAGGGAGATCGCCGCGACCAGGCCGCCTGAGTAGTCCACCATGGACAGACCGGACTTGGTGGGCGGGCCGTCCGGCTCGCCGGTCAGCTCCATCCAGCCGGCCAGGCCCTGGAGCACGTAGTCGTACCCCGGCTCCCCGCTGCGCGGGCCGGTCATCCCGAAGCCGGTCAGCGAGACGCAGACGATCCGGGGGTTGAGGTGCTTGAGGTCGTCGTAGCGGATCCGCATCTTCGCGGGCACGTCGCCGCGCAGGTTCGAGTAGACGACGTCGGAGACGGCGACGAGCTTCTCGAACACCTCCCGGCCGGCCGGCGTGGTGAGGTCGAGGGAGAGGCTGCGCTTGTTGCGGTTGAACGTCTCGAAGAAGAGCGAGTCCTCCTCCTCGGCGTACGGCGGCACGTAACGGCCGACGTCGCCGCCGGCGCGCGGGTCCTCGATCTTGATCACCTGCGCGCCGAGGTCGGCCAGGTGGACGCTGCCGAAGGGCCCGGCGCCGTACTGCTCGACCGCGATGATCCGGAGGTCCGCCAACGGTTTCATGCCCGTGCTCCCGTCAGGTCGCCGATCAGCCGGATGATCTCCTCCTGTGCCGCCCGGGTGTCGGCCGCGGGCAGCCCGTGCGTGGGCGGGCTGAGCTTCACCGAGTCGGCGACGCCCTCGTACGCCGCGAGCCGGGCGGCCACCTCGTCGCGCGTGCCGGTCAGCGTCAGCGCGTCGACCATCGGCGCGCTGACGGCGCCGGCGAGGTCGTCGGAGGAGGCGCCGGCGCGGAACGTGTCGATCACGGCCCGCTGGTCGTCGGCGAGGCCGTGGAAGGCGAAGAAGTCCGCGTAGGTCTTGACCGAGGCGTAGAAGCCGACCAGGCCCGCGGACCGGCGGTAGGCGACCGACCGGTCGTCCGAGATCGAGCAGCAGGCGGAGACCACCACGTCGACGTCCGCGCGGGCCTTGCCCTCGGCGCGCGCGATGCCGGCGGTCAGCTCGGGGAGGATCCGCTCGGCCAGGTACGCCGGCGAGCAGATCTCCAGGCTGATCCAGCCGTCGGCGATCTCGCCGGCCAGCCGCGTCGCGTAGGGGCCCATCGCCGCCAGGTAGACCGGGATGTCCGCGCGGACCAGCGGGAAGGGCCGCTGGTAGCCGCGGATGCGCATCGGCTCGTACGCGCCCTCGGCGCGGATCTCCGCGCCGGTCGTGCACGTCTCCCAGAACAGCCTGATGTTGCGGATCGTCTCACGCAGGTGTGGCACGGGTGTGCCGAACCGGGCGTTGTGCCAGTCCTCGTTGAGCCGCTTGACCCCGGAGCCGAGGCCGAGGACGAACCGCCCGCCGGAGAGCTCGTCGACGTCGAGGGCCTCCAGGGCGGTGATCATGGGGCTGCGGGTGAAGGCGAGCGCGATGGCGGTGCCGATCCGGGCTCGCGTGGTGCCCGCGGCGAGTGCCGCCGCCGTGACCGTCGCGCTGCGGTGCAGCTCCGCCGTCCAGAGCACCTCGGCACCGGCCGCCTCCGCCCGGCGGCCCGCGTCGACCAGCTCCGCGAGCGTCTCACCCCACGGCTGGAACCCGAGGCGCAGCCGGGTCACGCCTCGTTCTCCAGCGCGAGCGGCGCCTGCGCCACCGGGAAGATGCCCTCCAGCTGCTCGGCGCCGCGCCGGTAGACGAAGAACGTGCGCTTGAAGCTGCAGACCTCCGCGCCGTGCTGGTTGAGCGTGCGGGTCCGCACCGTCACCACGCCGGCGTGCGGGCGGCTCGCGGACTCGCGCTTCTCCAGCACCAGTGACTCGCTGTAGAGGGTGTCGCCGGCGAAGACCGGGTGGGGAAGCTTGATGTCGTCCCAGCCGAGGTTGGCGAACGCGTTCTGGGTCAGGTCGGTGACGCTCTGGCCGACCGCGATCGCCAGCGTCAGCGTCGAGACGACCAGCGGACGCCCGAACTCCGACTTCGCCGCGTACTCGGTGTTGAAGTGCATCTGGTTGGTGTTCATCGTCAGCAACGTGAACCAGGTGTTGTCGGTCTCGGTCACGGTACGCCCGAGCGGATGCCGGTAGACGTCGCCGATCTCGAAGTCCTCGAAGAATCGCCCGGCCCAGCCCTGCTTCACGGTCATTGACGAGTCCCTTCCTCACCCCGCGTGACATTCACGATATTTGTCTGACGTTTTAGGTGTCAAGGTCGTGGCGAGCGCGTCACACGCGCGTGGCGACGTCTAAAAGTCAGATCTTTCCTCGGACACGTAGCGGTCCCGGACGGCCCGTTTGAGGATCTTGCCGCTGGGATTGCGCGGCAACGCCTCCACCACGTGCCACTCCCGTGGGACCTTGTACCGGGCGACGTGCGCGCGGACGTGCGCCTCCAGGTCCGCCACGTCGACGGTGCGGCCGGGACGGGCCACCACGAACGCCGCGACGCGCTCGCCGTACACCTCGTCGGGGACGCCGACCACCGCCACCTCGTCGACCGGCGCGTGCCGGGCGATGACCTCCTCGATCTCGCGCGGGAAGATGTTCACCCCGCCGGCGATGATCATGTCGGTCTTGCGGTCGACGATCGAGATGAAGCCCTCCTCGTCCCGCACCGCGATGTCGCCGACGGAGAAGAAGCCGTCCGCGTCGTACCCGGCCTGGGTGGCGGCCTCGTCGTCGAGGTAGCCGCCGAGCAGCATCGGCGAGCGCGCGAACAGCTCGCCCGGCTCGCCGGGACCGACCTCGTTGCCGTCGCCGTCCTTGAGCCGGACCTCGTTCATGAACCACGGGTGCCCCACGCTGCCCGCCTTCGCCAGCGCGAACTCCGGGCGGAGGTTGGTGACGACCGAGCACTCCGTCGACCCGTACAGCTCGTGGACGTCGACGCCGGGAAAGGCCGCGACGACCCACTCCTTGAGCGCCACCGGCAGCGCCGCCGCGTTGAAGTAGAGGGTCCGCAGCGCCGAGAGGTCGTAGCGGGCCGCGGGCTCCTCGCAGAACCGGCGGATCTGCGCGGCGTGCGTCGGCACCAGGAACACCGACTCGGCCCGCGTGCGCTCCATCATCGCCAGCAGCGCCTCCGGGTCCCAGGAGCGCAGCACCGCGCAGGAGCCGCCCAGCCACGGGGCCGCGTAGGCGAACGCGAACCCGGCGCCGTGGTACATCGGCGCCACCGCGATCGTGCGGCGGCCCGGGCCGAGCCCGTATTCGAGGCCGACGCCGAGGATCGTCAGCACCCGGCCCCGGTGGTGCAGCAGCACGCCCTTCGGCCGGCCGGTGGTGCCGGAGGTGTACGTGACGCAGAACGGGTCCCGCTCGTCCACCGGCACGGCGGGGTCCACCGGACGGCCGGACTCGAGGAACGTCTCGTACCGCTCACCCACCTCGCCGTCGAAGCTGAGCACCAGCGGCAGGCCGTCGAGCAGACCGTCCACATTGGCTGCCAGCGCGTCGGCGAGGATGATGCCGCGCGCGCCGGAGTGGGCCAGCACGTACGCGTTGTCGGTGACGTTGTTGCGGGTGTTGAGCGGGACGGTCGGGATGCCGGCCTTGGCCATCGCCGCGGCGATCTCAAAGAACTCGTACCGGTTGTTGCTCAGCACGGCGACCCGCTCGCCGGGACGCACGCCGCGGGCGAGCATCGCCGAGGCCAGCTGGTTGGAGCGGCGGTCGAGCGCGCCGAAGGTGACCGTGCGGTCGCCGTCGACCACCGCCACCCGGTCCGGCACGGCCCGCCCGAACTCCCGGATCCCGCCCGCCATGTGCAGTTGCGCACCCATCAGCCGTCCCTTCCGCGCATGAGCATGACCGCCTCGACCTCGGCCACCGGCCGGCCTTCGCCGTCGACCGCCGTCCACCGGTAATCCCGGACCGCCCTGCCGCTCGACGTCGTCCGCGAGGCGAGCGGCTCGATCCGGACCCGCAGCGTGGCCCCGGCCCGCACCTGCGCGAGGAACCGGGCCCGGCGCAACTCCAGCAGGGCCACCGCGTCGTCCAGCGCGCCGGACTGCTCGACCAGCCCGCCCATCAGCAGCAGGACGCCCTGGCCCGGCAGCGGCGGCCCGTCACCGCCCGGCGGCGGGTGGAACAGCGGGTGGGTGTAGCCGGCGCGGCTCACCAGCGTCGCGACGAGGTCGCCGGTGACCGCCACGACCGGCGACTCAACCCAGGTGCCGGACATCGACGTCACCCCAGACGGGGTCGCGCTTCGCGACGAACGCGCGGTAGCCCTCGGCCACCTCGCCCACCTCTTCGTGCAGCCGGGAGAACATCTCCCGCTCGTAGCGTAGGCCCTCCTCCAGCGTCAGGGAGCGGGTCGCGTTCATCAGCCGCTTGGTGATGGCCAGCGCCGGGCGGGAGCGGCCGCGCAGGAGGGCCAGCAGCTTCTCCACCTCGGCGTCGAGGTCGGCCCGGGGAGCGGAGGCGAACGCCAGGCCCCACTCGACCATGCGGGGCCCGTCCAGCCAGAGCGGGGTGAGCATGAGCGCACGGGCCCGCTGGTCGCCGAGCTTGCGCGGCGCGCGCTGGCTGGACCCGCCACCGGGCGGCATCCCGAACTCCACGTGGATGTCGCCCACCCGTGCCTCGTCCGCCGCGACCACCAGGTCGCAGGCCAGGATCAGCTCGAAGCCGCCGGCGCGGGCCAGGCCGTTGACCCGGGCGACCACCGGCACGCCCAAATCCTCGATCCGCGCCAGCACCCCGTGGTAGCGCCGCAGGAACGGCAGGAACGTCCCCTGTGGATCGTCGAAGCACGAGCCGAGGAAGTCGATGTCCATCCCGACGCTGAACGCCCGCTCGCCGGCGCCGGTGACGACCACGGCGCGCAGGGTGTGGTCGCCCTCGGCGGCGTCGAGGGCCGCGTCGAGGCCGTCGAGGGCCTGCGGGGTGAGGCTGTTGAGCGACGCCGGCCCGTCGAGCACGACGGTCATCACCTGGTTCTCGACGCCGTACCGGACGGCCGTCATGACGCCGCACCGCCCAGGTAGCCCTCGGCCTCGATCAGCTCGCGGATCTCGGCCGCCGGACCCTCGCGCGCCACCCGCCCACGGGCCATCAGGACGGCGCGGTCGGCGACCGGAAGCACGGCGCGGGCGTTCTGTTCGGCGACGAGCACGGTCAGGCCGTCGTCGCGCAGGCGGCCGATCGTCTCGACGATGCTCGCGACGACCATCGGGGCCAGGCCCATCGATGGCTCGTCCAGCAGCAGCACGCGCGGGTCGGCGGCGAGGGCACGGGCGATCGAGAGCATCTGCTGCTCGCCGCCGGACATCGTGCCGGCCGCCTGCCCGGACCGGCGGCCCAGCACCGGGAAGAGGTCGAAGGCGCGCTGTACCCGCCGGTCGCGCTCGGCCCGGGGCAGCCGCCCGGCGCCGACGTGCAGGTTGTCCAGCACCGACAGGTCCGGGAAGAGGGCCCGGTTCTCCGGCACCAGCCGCAGGCCGCGGCGGGCCACCTTCTGTGCCGGCAGCCCGCCGATGTCCACGCCGCCGACCCGGACCCGGCCGGACGCCGCGCGGACCAGCCCCGAGACGCCGCCGAGCAGCGACGTCTTGCCCGCGCCGTTGGGGCCGAGCAGCGCCACCACCTGGCGCTCCGGCACGACGAACGAGACACCGCGGACGGCGACGACGTTCCCGTACGCGACCGTCAGCTCCTCGATCTCCAGCGCCGCCGTCACGCCTCCTCCTCCGTACCGACGTAGGCCGCGCGCACCGCGGGGTCCTCGCGGATCTCCTCCGGGGTGCCCCGGGCGATGACCTTCCCGAAGTCGAGCACGACGACCGAGTCGGCCATGCCGAGCGCCAGCTCCAGGTGGTGCTCGATGAGCAGGACGCCGAGGTCGTACTCGGCGCACAGGCGGCGGACCAGGTCGGCCAGCGCGTCGGCCTCCGCCTCGCCGAGGCCCGCCGCCGGCTCGTCGAGCAGCAGCACGCGGGGCTTCGCGGCGAGGCAGCGGGCGATCTCCACCCGCCGCTCGTCGGCCAGCGGCAGGTCGGTCGGCCGGGCCCCACCGCGGCCGGGGAGCCCCACCTGGGCGAGCAGTTCCTCCGCCTGGTCACGCAGCGCCGCCTCCTCGCGCCGGGCCCCCGGTGTGCGCAGGGTGCCCCGGACGAAGCCGGCCTTCGTGCGGCCGTGCGCGCCGACCATCACGTTCTCCGCGACGGTGAGCCCACCGAACGGTCGGGTGTGCTGGAACGTCCGCACCACGCCCATCCGGTTGAACTGGTCCGGACGCCGGCCGGTGACGTCCTCGCCGGCGACCAGCACGCGGCCGCTGTCCGGCCGGTCGACGCCGGTCAGGCAGTTCACCAGCGTGCTCTTGCCCGCGCCGTTGGGGCCGAGCACGAGGGTCACCTCGCCCGGCCGGATATCGATGTCCACATCGGACACGGCGGTGACGCCGCCGAAACGGCGGACCAGCCCGCGGCCCGCGAGCACCGGTTCGACGCTCATGCCGGCTCCTCCACGGGTGTGTCGCGGCGCCGCCGCAGGGGCCTGGCCACCAGCCGGCCGATCGAGGCGAGGCCGCCGGGCAGCAGGGCGAGGACGAGGAGCAGGATCACGCCGTACGAGAGCAGGCGGTACTCCTCGTAGCGGCGGCCCAGCTCCGGTGCCAGCACCAGGAACACCGCACCCACCACCGCGCCGCCCGGCGAGCCGAGACCCCCGATCACCACCATGATCAGCAGGTTGAACGAGAGGGTGAACGAGAACGACGTCTCGGTGACCGAACCCTGGTAGAGGGCGAACAGCCAGCCCGAGACGCCGGCCAGCGCCGACGCGATGCCGAACACCGCGACCTTGGTGCGGGCCAGGTCGACGCCGCAGGCGGACGCGGCGACCGGATCGTCGCGCAGCGCCGCGATCGACCGGCCGAACCGCGACCGCACGAGCAGCGACGAGCCGACGAGCACGAGCACGACCGCCGCCCAGACCACGACGAAGAACACCTGCGGGTCACCGAGGTCCAGCGAGCCGATCGCCAGCGGCGGCACGCCGTACCAGCCCTCGGGCAGCACCGTGCGGGTCAGCTCGGTGAAGACGAGGCCGAACGCGAGCGTCACCAGGGCCAGGTAGTGGCCGGTGATGCGCAGCGCGCACCAGCCGAGGACGAGACCCACGAGCGTCGAGGCCGCCACCGCGACGATGCCGGCCGGCACGGGACCCATCCCGTGGTCGACGGTCAGGTAGGCGGTGCTGAACGCGGCGATGCCGAGGAGGCCGGCCTGGCCGAGCGAGATCTGGCCGGCCGCGCCGAAGAGCAGCGTCAGCCCGATCGCCGCGATCGCGTAGATGCCCGACAGCGTGCCGAGCTGCAGGCGGTAGAACGAGTCCTGGGTGGCGGCGAAGAGCAGCACCAGGACGCCGACCAGCACCGGCGCCACCCACGGCGCGGTCTTCGGGAGGAACCGGGTCACGCGCGGCTCACCCCCTCCCGGCCGAACAGGCCGCGCGGCCGCAGCAGCAGCGCCAGCGCCAGGCCCGTGTAGAGCACGACGTCGGACCATTCCGCGGAGAGCGCCGAGGCCAGCCAGACGTCGAGCAGGCCGACGACGATGCCGCCGACCAGCACGCCGGTGGTCGAGGTGAATCCGCCGATGATGGCCGCGGCGAAGGCGCGCACGCCGAAGTCGAGCGCGTAGAACGCGCCGGCGAGGACGATCGGCGCGATCGCGATGCCGCCGATGGTGACCAGCGCCGACGCCGTCGCCACGGCCGACATCGACACCACGCTCGGGTCGATGCCCGAGAGCCGGGCACCGACGGGGCTCTGCGCGGTGGCCCGCCAGGCCCGGCCGTACCAGGTGAAGCGGAGGAAGAGCAGCAGCGCCGTCGCCGCGAGCACGGCGAGCCCGATGACCCAGAACGACTGGATCTGCCACCGGCCGCCGAGGAACGCCACCGACTGGTTGGGGTCGCCGGTGAACGGGTCCATCGGCCGCGGGTTGGGTCCCCAGATGAGGACCCTTCCCTGGCCGATGACGATGGAGACGCCGACGCTGGCGATGAGCGGGCCGATGAGCCCCATCCGGGACGCCGGACGCAGCGCCAGCCGCTCGTAGCCGGCCCCGAAGGCGGCGCCGGCGAGCACCGCCAGCAGCACCGCGAGGACGAACGGCACGCCGGCCGACGTCAGCGACAGCACCACGAGACCGGCCACGGCCAGCTGCTCGCCGAGCGCGAAGTTGAGCATGCCGGACGAGACGTAGATCAGGTGGTAGCCGAGCGCGATCAGCGCGAAGATCACGCCGTACGTCAGGCCGGTCGCGAGGACCTGCGGGTAGTCGACGCCGCCCACGCTCCCCCTACTTCCGCGTGTCGAAGACGACCTGGAACGCGCCGTTCTTGATCTGCACGATGTAGAACAGCGGGCCGTTCGGGATGCCGTTGTGGTTCTCGGCGCTGAAGTCGTACGTCGCGACGACGCCGTCGAGGGGCGGCATGTCGATCAGGCCCTGGCGGATGGACGCGCCGTCGGTCTTGCCGGCGGCGGCCTCGATGGCGGCCTTGAGCGCGTACGCCGAGTCGTAGGCGAACCCGGCGAACTGCGTCGGCGGGCTGTTGTACCTGGCCTGGAACGCCTCCAGGAACTCCTTCTGCGCGGGCGGCGGCGCGGCCGTGTCGTAGGTCGAGTTCGAGTACGCCCCCTCGGCGGCCGGGCCGGCCAGTTCGGCGAAGCGGGGCCCCGCGATGGCGGAGGAGGCGATGACCGGCACCGTCCAGCCGGCCTGGTGGATCGCCTTGGCCACGGAACTCGCCGCCGGGTCGCCGACCCAGACCACGACCGCCTCGGCGCCGGCGCCGCGGACCCGCTGCACCTGGGCGTCGGCGTTGGTGTCGTTGTTCTCGATGCCCTCCTCGGCCACGATCTGCAGCCCGTACTCGGGGGCGAACTGCTTGAGGTAGGCGAGGTTGCCGGTGCCGTAGGGCTGCCGGTCGTAGATGACGCCGACCTTGGTGACCTTCAGCTGGTCCTTGACGAAGTCGAGCACCGACTTGACCTCGACCTCCTCGCGGGGGGTCGTGTGGAAGACGTAGCTGTCCGGCTTGCCCTCCCAGATCGCCTTGCTGGTGAGGGTCAGGTTCGGCACCTGGGCCCGCTCGACGATGGGCTGGATGGCGAGCGCGGGAACCGTGATGGACGGTCCGATGATGGCGACGACCTTGTCCTCGGAGATCAGCCGGTTGGCCAGCGGCACCGACTTGGTCTCGTCCACCTCGTCGTCGTAGACGACGAACTCCACCTGGCGGCCGGAGATGCCGCCGGCGGCGTTGATGCGTTCCTGCGCGAGCTCCAGGGCCTGCTTCTGCGGCTCGCCGACGAAGGCGAACCGGCCGGAGATGCCGAGGATCGCGCCGATGCGTATGGGGCCGGTCTCGCCGGAGCCGTCGCCGCCCTCACCGCCGCCGCCACAGGCGGCGAGGCTGAGCGAGACGGCGGCCGTCGCGAGGACCGCGGTAAGGCGACGCCACATGGGTGCCTCCACTGGTCGGGAATCGGGGGTGACGCGGAGAACGTGTGGGGCAGCATCAAACAGCAGACCTTTACAGGTCAAGCCCTTTCATCAGACTATTTGCGGTGGACCCCGGAACGTTGCGCCGCCGTAACACAGGAGGAGCTCAGATGACGGTTGAGCCACGGCTCGTCCTGCACGACGTCGCCGACGCCGTCGCGGCGGCGGGCGTCCGCGCGGTGTACGGGGTGCTCGGCGACGGCAACCTGCACCTGGCCCTCGCCCTCGAGGCTGCCGGGGTCGCCTGGGTCTCGGCCCGGCACGAGCAGGAGGCCGTGGCGATGGCCGACGGCGCCGCCCGGCGCACCGGCGACCTCGCCGCCGCCTCGGTGACCCACGGGCCGGGGCTGACGAACGCGATGACGGCGCTGACCGCGGCGGCGCTCGCCGGGTCGCCGGTCCTGCTGCTGCTCGGCGACACGCCGCGGACCACCCGCCACCACGGCCAGGACGTGCCGCAGGAGCCGTTCGTCCGGGCCGCCGGCGCCGCCTGGGTGCCGGCCCGGCTCCCGGCTACCGCGGCCGAGGACGTCGCGGTGGCGGCCCGGACGGCGCGGACGCGCCGCCTTCCGGCCGTGCTCAACCTGCCGGTCGACCTCCAGAACGGACCGTCGGTGACCGGCCGACCGGCCGGTGGAGAGCCGCTGGCCGGCACGCCGGCCGGACCCTCCGTGCCGGTGACCGACCGACCAGCCGGCGGGATACCCGCGGCCGGCACGCCGGCCGCTCAAGCACCGGTGCCACCCTCCGGGATCGGGCACGGGGAGGGACCCGCCAGCCGGCCGTTCGGTGGAGCGCCGGTCGCGGCGCTGCCGGTCGTGCCGCCGGCGCGCGAGCCGGCAACGGCGGAGGTCGACCGCCTGGTCGGTGCGCTGGCGGCGGCCCGGCGGCCGCTCGTCCTCGCGGGACGCGGCGCGCTCGCGGCAGCGGACGACCTCACCGCGGTGGCGGCGCAGGCCGGGGCGTGGCTCGGCACCACGCTGCTGGCCAAGGGGCTGTTCCGGGGCCGCCCCGGCGACCTCGGCGTCGTGGGCGGATTCGCCTCCCGGGAGGCGCGGGCGGCGCTGGCCGAAGTGGACCTCGTCCTGGCGTTCGGGGCGTCGCTCAACCGCTTCACGACCGGCAACGGCAGGGTGTGCCCGGGTGCGCGGTGGGTGCAGGTCGAACGCGACCCGGCGGCGGTCGGGCACACGATCGTTCCCGACGACGTGGTGGTGGCGGACGCCGCCCGCACCGCCGCCGCCCTCGCGGCCCGTCTCGCCGTCACGGCCACCGCGCAGGAAGCCGGTGCGCCGCGGCGGCTGCGTGGCGGCCACGTCCAGCCTGCGCCGCTGGGCTCGGCAGCGCGGCGACCCGCGCCGCCGGTCGTACCCGTGCCGGGGACGCCGCCCGGGCGGCCAACCGGCCGGCCGCCGACGGGGATCGACCCGCGCGTCGTGCTGGGGGCCGTCGACCGGGCCCTGCCCGTGCGGCGCGGCCTGGTCGTCGGGATCGGCCACTACAGCGGGTTCGGCGCCCTCTGCGTCGGCGTCGCGGACCCGCGCGACCTGGTGCTGCCGTGGCAGCTCGGCAGCGTCGGCCTGGCCCTGCCGGTCGGCCTCGGCGTGGCGCACGTCCGGCCCGACCGGCCAACCCTGGTCGTCGAGGGCGACGGCGGCGTGCTGATGAACCCGGGCGGCCTGGACACCCTGGCCCGGCTGGGCCTCCCGGTGCTGGTGCTGGTGCTCGACGACGGCGCGTACGCCGCCGAGGCCCACCTGCTGCGCCGCACCGGCCACGACGACACCCCGGCGCTCTTCCCCCGCCGCGACCTGGCGGCGCTGGCCCGGTCGCTGGGCCTGCGGGCGGCCACGGCGCGCACCGAGGAGGAGCTGGCCGCCGCCCTCGACACGCTGCTGCCGCTCGGCACGCCGGCCCTGCTCCACGCGCACACCGACCTGGAGGTCGTGCACGAGGAGGTCTTCACCGCACTCGCCGGCTGAACCGGCCGGCGCCACGGTCCGCGCGGCGGCCAGGCCGGCAGAGCCGCCGGCTGCCGGCGCTGGCGGCGCGCGCGGACGAGCGCCAGCGCGACGGCCACCAGCCCGACGCGGTCGGCCACGCCGGACGGGCTCAGCGGCTGACGACGGTCAGACTCGTCACTGGGGCTGGCGTTCGCGGTCGATCCGGGTGTACGTCGAGCGGAGGTGCTCGAGGTGCTGGTGCTGCGCCTCGCGGGCCCGGTCGGCGTCGCCCGCGGCGACCGCTTCGAGGATCTCGCGGTGGTCGCGGTCGACCCGGAACCAGAAGCGGCGGGAGGCCTTCACCCGCAGGAAGCGCTCGTTGAGCACGCCGAACATCGGGCGGGTCACCGCCTCCAGCATCGGGTTGCCGGCGGCGCGGAGCAGGCCCACGTGGAAGTTGCGGTTGGCCTCGAAGACGTGCTCGGCGTCGACCGTACGCGGGTCGAACAGCGACTCCCGCAGCACGGTGAGATCCTCCGCGGTGCGCCGGTGGGCGGCGAGCCCCGCGGCCGGCACCTCCAGCATGTCGCGCACCTCCAGCAGGTCGCGGACCGAGCCGCCGCGGGAGGTGGCCAGCAGGGAGAAGCTGGCCTGGAGGTACGAGCTGATCTGGTGCGGCTCGGGCCGCACGACGAAGGTGCCGCCCGCGACGCCGCGCACCGTGGTGACGAGGTGCTGGCTCGACAGCACGCGCAGGGCCTCCCGCACGGTGCTGCGGCTGACGCCGTACTGAGCGCTCAGCTCCGGCTCGATGGGGAGCCGGTCGCCCGGGGCGAACGTACCCGACAGGATCTGCTCCTTGAGCCGGTCGGCCAGTTCCTGGTACGCGGGAGCGACTCGAGTGTTCACGCGAGAACCCTTAGCGGTTGTGTTCCGGTAAAAGTCTGATGTTAGATGGCCCCATGCCGCTAACGCTCCACGGGTCCGACCACACGGCCCTGCTCGTCATCGACATGCAGAACGGCTTCTGCCACCCGGAGGGCTCCTTCGCCAAGCTGGGGCTCGATGTTTCGCTGTGCACCGCGGCGGTCGCGGGCTGCCGCCGCCTCGTCGACGCCGCCCACGCCGCGGGTGTGCCGGTAATCTACACGCGCTACGTCTACCGCGCGGACTACCGCGACGGCGGCGTGCTCGTCCAGGAGATCATGCCCGCTCTCGGGTCCAGCGGCTCGCTCGCCGCCGGCAGCTGGGACGCGGAACTCGTCGACGAGCTGCCGCCCACGCCCGACGACTTCGTGATCGACAAGAACCGCTACTCCGCCTTCTACGGCACGGGCCTGGAGCCGGTGCTGACCAGCCTGGGCGTCCGGAACCTGGTGCTCTGCGGCGTCACGACGAACATGTGCGTGGAGACGACGGCGCGCGACGCGAGCCAGCGCGACTACCGGACCTTCGTCGTGTCGGACGCCACCGGCGAGCTGGAGGAGTCCCGCCACGAGGCGGCGCTGGCGACGCTCGGCTTCGGCTTCGGGGCGGTGGTGACGACGGCCGACGTGGTGGCCGCCTGGTCCTGAGGGCCGGTTCGCACACGCTGTCCGTCGCGCGACGCCGGCCGGCGGGGTGCAATGTGATCATGGCATCGCAGGACCGCACCACCCGTACGCTCGCGCTCACCCCGTTCTGGCGCCTGGCCCTGATCGGCTACGGGGTGGCCGTCCTCGCCGCCACCCTCGTCTTCGCCGCGTACGTCACGACGGGGTAGCAGGACGTAACCGCGCCGGCGGACCGGCGATCCACTGTGGATCACAGCCGCCGGCACGGGGCGGCCGCCAGCCGGCGGGTCTGGAATGATCCCGCACATGGTGCGACGACCGACCGACGAGTGGCGAGCACGGCTCGCCGAGGAGGCCGCGCAGGTGGCGGCCGGGACGCTGGAGCCCGAGCAGGCCGTGCTCGCGCGCTTCTTCCCCGAATCGATGGTGAGCGCGACCGAGCGCGTCCTCGCCTCGTTCGACGAGCAGGTGCGGGCCCTGAGCGCGCCGTCGGACGACGAGGTCCTCGCGGTCGTCGAGCGCGTCGTGCTCGACCTCAACGCCGTCAACGCCGACCACGGCGGCGTGGCGTATGAGACCGACGAGCGGGAGGAGCTCTGCGCGTACATCGAGAAGTCGGTCGGCGAGGCCGGCGTCGACGTGCCGGCCCTGGTCGCGCGCCGGCGGCTCGAAGACCTGACCTACGAGTGGCGGGAGTGGTGACTCCCGCCGGCCCGGAGGATTGATCGGGACGGCGGTGACCGGCCGCGGTCCCGGGCGGCCGGTCACCGCCGTCACACCGCGAAGCGGCGGCGCAGCGACCACATCTGGGCCGAGCGCTCCAGCTCCACGGCGACGTCCCACGGCACTCCCGCCGGTGCCGTCTCCCGGCGGAAGTTCGCCACCATGCGGCGCGCGAGCGCCGGGTCGCGGGCCACGCGGCGGGCCATGGCCAGCGCACGCTCCTCGACCTCGCCGTCGTCGTACGCCGCCCACGCCAGGCCCAGCGCGACGGCCCGCTCGCCGTCGACCTCGTCGCCGAAGACGCCGAGGGCCGACGCCGCCTCCCGGCCGGCCACCCGGGACAGCAGCGTGTAGTGGCCGCCGCCGGGGTGGATGCCGATCTGGGCGAAGCCGGGCAGGAGGCGGGCGGTGCGCGACACGATCCGCAGGTCCGTCGCCAGCGCCAGGTTGAGCCCGGCGCCGACGGCGGCGCCGCGGACGGCCGCGACCGTCGGCACGCCGATGGAGCCGATGGTGGTGAAGGCGCGGTAGACCGTTTCGAGGTTGCGGTAGGCACGGTCCTCCGCCGGGTCCGCGCCGGTGTCGGCCAGCACCGCGCGGACAGCACCCGCGCAGAAGTGCGCACCGCCGCCGACCACCACCGCGCCGACGGACTCGTCGGCGTCCGCCGCCCGCGCCGCCTCGATCAGCTCCCGCGACATCTCCACCGACAGGGCGTTGCGCCGGTCCGGCGCGTCCAGGGTGATGACCGCGACGCCGTCGGCGACCTCGTACCGCACCTCGCTCATGCGCTGGCCTCCTCCGCTGCGCGGCCCGTGGTGACGAGCGTCCACAGCCCGTCGCGGCCGGCGGACGCCGCCAGCCGGGTGAGTGTCTCGTCCCATTCGCGGACCGAGCCGAACTCGCCGCGCCGGGCGAGGATCGGCCGGGTCAGGGTGTGCAGCTCGTGCTCCAGCGTGGTGCCGATGGCGCCGACGACCTGGTGCGCGCCGCGCACGACCACCGAGGACGCGTGGCCCACGCACGACTTCGCGACCCCCACCGCGAAGAGCGTCGCGGGGTCGGCCCAGCCGGACACCACCGCGCGGGCGACCGCGGCATCCGTCGCCGCCCGGGCGAGCGCGGTCTCGGCGGCGACGTCCGCGACGAGATGCTGGACGGCCTGGAACCGCCCGATCGGACGCCCGAACTGGGTCCGTTCGCCCGCGTGCGCCAGCACCACCTCGACGGCCCGTTCCAGCCCGCCCACGACCTGCGCCGTGCGGGCCAGGGCCCCGCGCAGGTGGAACTCCTCCGCGACGGCCGGCGGCACCGCCACGCCGGCCGCCAGGTCGGCGCGGTCGAACCGCACGGTGTCGCACGGCTCGCCGGCCACGTTGCAGCGATCCTCGACGGCGAGCCGGGTGGCGGGTACGTCCGCCACCCGCCACCGGCCCGGCTCCTCCTGCCAGAGCGCCACCACCGCGGCCGCGCACCGGCCCCACGGCACTCCGGCGGCGACGCCCTCGGCGTCCGGCCGGCACACCGTGCGGAGCGCGCCGTCGTGCGGCAGCCCCGCCACGTCGAGCAGCCACGCGCCGAGCACGTCGTGCTCGGCGAGCGGCACCGGCGCCGCCGCACCGGCGGCGATCGACAGCAGCGCGGCCGCCTCCAGCCAGCTGGCCCCGCTGCCGCCGCTCGACTCCGGCGCGGTCAGCCGGGTCAGCCCGAGGTCGTCGAGGCGCCGCCACAGGTCGCGGTCGAGGTTCACGGCGGCCGCGCGGCTCGGCCGTTCCTCGCGGTAGCGGCCGAAGACGTCGGTCAGCAGGGCGACGACGTCCGGGTCGGCCGCGGACCGGGTCACCAGCTCCGGCGGCGCCATCAGCGCAGCCCCAGTCCGCGCGCGACCACGCCGCGCAGCACCTCGTTCGTCCCGCCGCGCAGCGTGAAGCCGGGCCGTTGCAGCACGGCCGCCCGCAGCAGCCGGGTCAGCTCCTCGTCGTCCGGCAGGCCACCGCCGGTGAGCGTGTCGACGTAGTCGGCGATGTCACCCTCCCCTATCGTGCCGAGCACCTTGACCAGCGCGGCGGCGGTGTCGGCCTCGGCGTGCTCCTCCAGCGCCATGGACACGGCGAACGACATATGCCGCAGCACCGCCAGCCGGGCCACGTGCCGGCCCAGCCCGGCGTCGTGCGGCAGCCGGCCCTCGCCCATCGCCGACGCGGCCGCCGCCAGCAGCCGGTACGTGGACAGGAAGCGCTCCGGCCCGCTCCGCTCGTACCCCAGCTCGGAGGTCACCTGCCGCCACCCGTCCCCGACGGTGCCGAGCACCCGGTCGTCGGGGATGAACACCCCGTCGAGGTGCACCTCGTTGAAGTGGTGGTCGCCGCCCATCGAGACGATCGGCCGGATGTGCACCTCCGGTGCGTGCAGGTCGACGATGAACTGCGACAGGCCGTCGTGGCGGCGTGCCGGGTCCAGCGGCGCGGACCGGGCCAGCGCGAAGAACGCGTCGGCGTGGTGCGCGCCGCTCGTCCAGACCTTGGTGCCGGTGAGGCGCCAGCCGCCGTCGACCCGCTCCGCGCGGGTCCGCACGCTGGCCAGGTCGGAGCCCGAGTCGGGCTCGCTCATCCCGATGCCGAAGAAGATCTCGCCGCGGCTGATGCCCGGCAGGAAGGCGTGTTTCTGCTCCTCGGTGCCGTACTTCAGCAGCGACGGGCCGATCTGCCGCTCGGCGATCCAGTGCGCGGCGACCGGCGCGCCGGCGGCCAGCAGCTCCTCGGTGACGACGAACCGTTCGAGGAAGGTACGGCCCTGGCCGCCGTACTCCTTGGGGATGACCATGCCGAGCCAGCCGCGGTCCGCGAGCGCGCGGGTGAACGCGACGTCCCAGCCGGTGAGCCAGGTGTCGACGTGCGGCACGAACGCCCCGGCGTCGAGCTGGTCGGCGAGGAACCGCCGGACCTCGGCGCGCAGCGCGGTGAGCGCCGGCCCCTCGGCGCCGGCGGCGGGCACGAGGCTCATCCCTCGGCCGGCGGGCGGCGCATGATCATGCCGGTGCGCTTGCACCGGCAGACCAGCTCGTCACGCTGGTTGTAGCCGCGGTGCTCGAACCAGACGATGCCCCGGGTGGGGTCGCTCTTCGACTCGCGCTTGTCGAGGATCGTCGTCTCCGCGCGCAGCGTGTCGCCGTGGAACACCGGGTTCGGGAACTCGATGAGCGTGTAGCCGAGGTTGCCGAGCGACGTGCCGAAGACCAGGCCGGGCACGGTCATCCCGCCGATGAGGCCGACCGTGAAGAGGCTGTTTACGAGCCGCTGGCCGTACGGCAGGGTCTTGGTGTACTCCGCGTCGAGGTGCAGCGGCGCGACGTTCATCGTCAGGGACGTGAACAGCACGTTGTCCATCTCGGTGATCGTGCGGGTGAGCTCGTGTTTGAACTCCGCGCCGATCTCCATCTCCTCGAAGTACAGCCCTTTGAGCGTCATGCGTCCTGTCCCTCTCCCTGCTCGGTTGCCGCGTCGAACGCCGTGATCTCCGCGGCGCGGGCCAGCCACTCGGTGGCCTTGTCGACATGGGCCTTGTCGATGTGCCGGCCGCGGTAGACGACCGCGCCGCTGCCGGCCGAAGCCGCGGCCTCGTACGCCTCCACGAGGCCGCGGTAGAAGGCGATGTCCTCGGCCGACGGGCCGTACGCCTGGTTGATGACCGCCACGTGCGAGGGGTGGATCGCGATCTGCCCGCGGAACCCGATCTGCCGCCCCTGGTCGCAGAACGCGCGCAGCCCGTCGAGGTCGTCGATGCGCTCCCAGAGCCCGGTCATCGCGTGCACTCCGGCGACGCGGCAGGCGAGCAGCACCCGGGACCGGTGCGCGAGCGTCTCGAGCCCCTGCGGCGTCCACTCGAAGCCGATCTCCCGGGCCACGTCGGCGTGCTCGGCGGTGGAGCCGAGCACGATGCCGACCCGCGGCGCCGCCGTGGCGATGGCCTCCACATTGGACAGCGCACGGGCCGTCTCCATCGGGATCGCGAGTCCGACGTCGCCGACGCCGTTGCGCCGCTCGAACCACTCGACCAGCGCGTCGAAGCGCAGGACGTCGGCCGCCTCCTCGATCTTGGGGGCGAAGACGCCGTCGAGACCGGGCACCATGACCGCTTCCAGGTCGAACCCGGTCATCCCGGTCGGCAGGCCGTTGACCCGCACGAGGACGCCGACGTGCGGAGCCAGCCGCTTGGCGCGGCCGATCGACTCGGCGACGACGGCGCGCGCGGCCTCCTTCTCCCCCGCCGGGACGGAGTCCTCCAGGTCCAGGCAGATCGCGTCCGCGCCGGCGCGGATCGCCTTCTCCACCCAAGTCGGGCGGTGTCCGGGGAGGAAGAGCATCGATCGGTACGGTCGCAACATCAACCCTCGCGTTCCCTAGGCGCCGTGCGGAGTGTATGGTACGTATCATAATCATGAATAGCCAATGTGGGGAGGGTCGCCCTGTGGTCGACATGCTGAGCGCCGAGGCCGAGCAGGACATCCGCCAGGGCGTACGGGCTGTCCTCAAGGACTTTCCCGACGAGTACTGGATGCGCAAGGACGCGGACCACGAGTTCGCGTGGGACTTCTACCACGCGATGGCCAAGGCCGGCTGGCTCGGCATCTGCACCCCCACGGAGTACGGCGGCGGCGGCGCCGGCGTCCAGGAGGCGGCCCTGCTCATCGAGGAGGTCGCCGGCAACGGCGGCGGCCTCAACGCGGCGACGATGGTGCAGGTGGCGCTCTTCGGGCTGGAACCGGTCGTCAAGCACGGCAGCGACGAGCAGCGGCGCCGCTTCCTTCCCGCCGCGGCCGCCGGTGAGCTCCAGGTGTGCTTCGGCGTCACGGAGCCCGACGCCGGCACCGACACGACCAGCATCACCACGTTCGCGCGCAAGGTCGACGGCGGCTACCGGGTGACCGGCCGCAAGATCTTCATCTCCCGCGCCGAGCAGGCCGACCGCGTCCTGCTCATCACCCGCACCACGCCGAAGAAGGACGTGGCGAAGTCCACCCAGGGCATGACGCTCTTCCTCGCGCCGATGGACCGCGACCACATCGACGTCCAACCGATCCCGAAGCTCGGCCGCAACGTCGTCTCGACCAACACCCTCTTCATCGACGACCTGTTCGTCCCGGAGGAGGACCGGATCGGCGAGGAGGGCCAGGGGTTCAAATATCTGCTCGCGGGGCTGAACGCGGAGCGGATCATCGTCGCCTCGGTGTGCCTGGGCATCGGCCGCGCCGCACTGCGCCGCGCGGTGGAGTACACCAAGCAGCGGCACGTGTTCGGCCGCCCGATCGGGATGAACCAGGGCGTGCAGTTCCCGCTCGCCGACTCGCTGGCCAAGCTCGACGCGGCCGAACTGCTGATCCGCAAGGCGGCCTGGCTCTACGACAACGGGCTGCCGTGTGCCAAGGAGGCCAACGAGGCGAAGTACCTCACCTCGGAGTGGGCCTTCGAGGCCGCCGACCGGGCCATCCAGGTGCACGGCGGGTACGGCTACACGAAGGAGTACCACGTCGAGCGGTACTGGCGGGACGTGCGCATCGAGCGGATCGCGCCGATCGCCAACGAGCTGGTGCTCGCCTACCTCGGCGAGAAGGTGCTCGGCCTCCCCCGGTCGTACTGATGCCGGGCGACATCTACCTGTGCGCCTCGATGGTGATGGAGGCGTCCTTCGACGAGCGGGTGGCCGCCGCCTCGGCCGCCGGCTACGGCGGCATCGGGCTGCGGCCGAGCCAGGTCAAGGCCGAGTACGCCGCCGGGCTGACCGACGCCGACCTCCGCCGCCGGGCCGCCGACCAGGGCATCCAGGTCGTCGAGGTCGGCTTCGCGGCCGACTGGTGGGCCGGCGGCGAGAAGGGCGAGCGGGCCCGGGCGTACCAGGACGTGCTCTTCCGCTTCGGCGAGGCGATCGGTGCCCGGCACGTCGTGTTCATCAGCGGCCCGCTGGACCAGCCGCTGGACCTGGTGGCCGAACGGTTCGCCGCCGCCTGCGACCGGGCCGCCGCGCACGGCCTGCGGGTCGCGCTGGAGTGCCTGCCCTGGACCGACGTGCCGGACATCGGCCTCGGCTGGGAGCTGGTGCGGCTCGCGAGCCGCGCCAACGGCGGGATCGTGCTCGACACCTGGCACCTGCGGCGCGGCGGCAGCACCGAGGAGATGCTGCGTGCCCTGCCGCCGGAGCGGATCGTCGCGATCCAGATCAGCGACGGCCGGCACGAGCCCGTCGAGGGCCACCTGGAGGACACGTTCAAGCGCCGCGAGCTGCCCGGCGAGGGCGAGTTCGACCTCGCCGGCCTCGTTGGCCTGCTGGACTCGCACGGCGTGGCCGCGCCGGTCGGCGTCGAGGTGCTCAGCGAGCGGATGCGGGCCCTGCCCGTCGCCGACCGCGCGCGGCTCGGCATGGCCGCCACCCGCGCCGTCCTCACCGCCGCCCGGACGGCGCGTCCTCGATGAGCTGCAGGGAAGGGCCCCTTTCTCACGCCCAGGCGTCAGGAAGGGGCCCTTCCTTGCAGCCAGGCCGTGATCGGGGTCGTGGCGGCGTCACGGGCGGTGCCGCCCGGCTCGGCCGGGGTACGGGCGAACCGCGGCGCCGGCGCCGGCTGGACGACGCCGTCGTGGGTCAGGAACGCGGCGCGGGCCGCGGCGTGCGGATGCGCCGCCGCCTCCGCGAACGAGAGGACCGGCGAGACGCAGGCGTCGCGGCCCGCGAAGATTTCGACCCACTCGTCGCGGGTCCGGGTGGCGACGCGGGCGGCGATCCGCTCGCGCAGGGCCGGCCACCGGCCCCGGTCGTGCTGGTCGCCCTCCGCGGGCAGGCCCAGCCCGTCGAGGAGCGCGGCGAAGAACGCCGGCTCGATCGCCGCCACGGCCAGGTAGCGGCCGTCGGCGCAGCGGTACACGTCGTAGAACGGCGCGCCGCCGTCGAGGAGGTTGGCGCGGCGCTCGTCGGACCAGGTGCCCGCGCCGCGCATCGCCCACACCTTGGCCGCGACCACGCCGATGCCGTCCACCATCGCGACGTCGACGACCTGGCCCCGGCCGGACACCGACCGCTCGACCAGCGCCGCGAGGACGCCGGTGAGCAGGAACATCGAGCCGCCGGCGTAGTCGCCGAGCACGGCGAGCGGCACCGGTGGCGGCGCGCCGGGTTCGCCGAGGGCGTTGAGCACGCCGGTCAGCGCCAGGTAGTTGAGGTCGTGGCCGGCGGCGTCCGCCAGCGGGCCGGTGCGGCCCCAGCCCGTGATCCGCGCGTAGACGATCCGGGGGTTCGCCGCGGTCACCGGGTCCGGGCCGAGGCCGAGGCGCTCCATGACGCCGGGGCGGAAGCCCTCCAGCACGACGTCGGCCTCCGCCAGCAGCGCGCGGACCGCGTCGCGGTCGCCCTCCGCCTTGAGGTCGGCCACGACGTGCGTACGCCCGCGCAGCAGCGGGTCGAACGCACCGGCGAGCGGCGACATGGCGCCACCCGGCCGGTCGACCCGCACCACCTCCGCCCCGAGGTCGGCGAGCATCATCGCGGCGTGCGGCACCGGCCCGAGGCCGGCCATCTCCACCACCCGCACGCCGCGCAGCGGCCCGGTCACGACGGCTTCCCCTGGCCCGCCGCCGGAAGGAAGGGCCCCTTGTTAACGCCATGCGTTAACAAGGGGCCCTTCCTTCCGGTCCCGGTTTCGGTCGTCGCGGTCAGGTGCACGGAGCCGTCCGGGCGGGTGACCGTGACCGAGACGGCGGCGGCGTGCTCCTCCAGCGCGTATGTGAGGACGTCGCCCGGCCAGGCCGGCGACCGGAAGCGGATCCGCAGCCGCCGGACCGCCGCGGTGCCGACCCGCTCGGCGATCCGGTTGGCCGCGATGCCGGCGGCCAGCATCCCGACCGCGAACGGGCCGGGGTAGCCCGCCGCACGGGCGAACGCGGGGTCGTGGTGGATCGGGTTGAAGTCGCCGGAGGCACCCTGGTAGCGGACGAAGTCCGTCAGGGTCAGCGGCCGCTCACCGTCCGGCGTGGATGGCCCGGCGGCCGGCCGCTCACCGTCCGGCGTGGATGAACCGGCGGCCGGCCGCTCACCGTCCGGCGTGGATGAACCGGCGGCCGGCCGCTCACCGTCCGGCGTGGATGAACCGGCGGCCGGCCGCTCACCGTCCGG